>ENA-UOWG01000134-UOWG01000134.1-activated-sludge-metagenome-genome-assembly--contig:-NODE-134-length-119209-cov-13.004037_pt1 | contig 119209 bp, 78 predicted proteins | sample MGYA00238147_ERZ761563 | MGnify/ENA primary metagenome ERZ761563 (study PRJEB28884, sample SAMN05720216) | anaerobic digester metagenome | isolation source: active sludge of municipal...
CGCTAAACACATATGCGCTTGGAAAGCGCGCTTGGAAAGCGGGCTCAAGCGACCGAAGTCCATATATGGATCGTCGCGTCCAATCCTGCCCGGACCCATCCCATCAGAATCGAATGTCATCCCGCTCTTGACCGGATGGTCGTAAAGCCTGTTATAATTACATCTATCTGATTCCGTTGTCGTTCCCCTCTGACGCGAGGAGAAGGCCATGTGTGACGAACATTGCATGTTGAGCGCGGGTTGCGCGCTCTCCCGCCGCCGTTTTATGAAATCGCTTTCGGCAAGCGCTCTCGGAATGCTTCTGTACAGGACCGTCGAGGACGCGCCTGCCGCCGTGAACCTTGGCGAGACCATTGACCTCGCCGGCCTGCGTCCGAAGCCGCTCGTGAACATCATGAGCGCGACGGTTCGCATCAAGCCGCCTTACTGGCTCGGCTGGCCGGGGACGTCCTACAACCTCGAAGGTTCGCGCCAGAAATACGACATGGCGTTCTCCGAGGCTGCGAAGGGGATGGGAGTGACGCTGGAGGATGCCCCGGAGCCGCTGGAAAGCGACGAGGCGATCAACGCATTTGTGAAGGCCGTCGAGGACAAGAAGCCGCACGCCGTGGTGGTCAAACTGCAGCACATGGGCAGTTGGCACTGGGCGGACAGAATCTCGCGGGCCGGCGTCCCGACGATTATTTTCGCCCCGGTCGGAACGGCCTTCACGGGGCACGTGCTTGAGATATCCAGGCGTCCGGGCGTTCGCGTGGTATCGTCTCTGGAAGCGTCCGGCGTGGCGCAGGCGATGCGCATGGTGCGGGCGAAGCGCCAGTTCGAGGAATCGCGACTGCTTGTCGTGGCGGGGCAGAACAGGAGTGAAACGGTCCTTGAGCGCCTCGGCACAAAAATCCGCTACATCCCGCGCCGCAGTCTGCACGAGATGTTCGAGCGGATGCCGGTCACGGACGAGATGCATGAGATAGCGTCCGAGCGCCGGAAATCCGCCGAAAGCATAGTTGAGCCAAGCGAAGAGGACACCGTCAACGCCGCGAGGAGTTTCGTGGCCGCAAAGCGACTGCTGCGCGACGAGCGCGCGAACGCCCTCACGACCGACTGCCTCGGCATGGTGACCGCGCGGGTCGTGCCGACCCCGCCCTGCATGGCGGCCTCGATGTTCCAGGACGCGGGGGTCACATACGGTTGCGAGGCGGATGTATTCGGCGCGATCTCGCTGATGTTCTCAAGCTACCTCTTCGACAAGCCGGGATTCATGAACGATCCCGTGCCGGAAACGGTCAAGAACCTGCTGATTGCCGCGCATTGCTCCTGCGGCGCGAAGCTCAACGGGTTGGCGGGTTCCGAGGAGCCGTTCATTCTGCGCAGCCATTCGGAATCCGATCTCGGCGTTTCGATGCAGGTGCTCTGGAAACCCGGCCAGCGAGTGACGCTCGTGCGATTCCAAGGTCCGAACGAGCTTATCCTCGATACCGGCACCGTCACCGGCAACGTTGACACCCCGCCGGCGGGCGGCTGCCGCACGAACTTCGAGATTCAGATGGACCGTGTCGAGGACGCCCGCGACGTTCTGGGCTTCCACCAGGTCGTCTTCTACGGCGACCATCGCCGCGACGTGGAGGACTTCTGCCAGATGTACGGCATTGACGTGGTCAACTCTCCCCAGAATTCGCCGAGGGGGTAATCAAGATGAAAACAAGCGCCATCCTCCTGTCGGTCTTGACATTGTTCACCGGACTTGTAGTCCGGGCGGGAATGGCTGACGAACTGATCGGCGTTCCGGACGCGCTGCCCACATCTGTGGACGCAAAAGGATATCTGCGCGAGGATTGGGGTGTTGCCGGCGTCTGCCTCGTCAAGCCGGAGGCTGCCTCGACAACACAGGAATACCACATCCAGCCGTCCCCGCGCGTCATTACCAGGGCTGTCGCCGGGCAGACGAGCCTGACGACAACAGCGTACCGCGCGCCCGTCTGGCCGCAGAGCGTTGACGTGCTTGAGGCGCGCCTGGCGAATGATTCCGACGCGGAGACGGTCATCGAGTTCCGACTGGACATTCCGGAAACCGTCGGGATTGGCGAGCGTCTTGGCTCCGCCGGAGGGCGGGCCGCGCTGTCGCTTCCTGAAAATCCGCAGCCGATCCGGAAGATGCGGGAGTGGGGTTGCAACGGCGGCGCGATGGCCATGCCCGGCTGGGGCAGGCCGGATGTTGAATGCGACGCCGCGTTCAGGAACATCCGCGCCGGGATGGGCGGGGTTCCGATCATCTATTACCTCAATGTTCCCGCCGGAGCGTCAAAAACCGTCGTTCTGGGGCTGTGCGAGAGCCATTGGGCGGACGCCGGCAGAAGGCCGGTGACGCTTTACGTCGAGGGCGCTCCGAAGAGCGAGGTTGACGCCGTCGCGTCATGGGGCAGGCACAAGCCCGGATGCGTGGTATTCAACGCCCGGGACCTGAACGGCGACGGCAGGTTGCAGATCGTCTCCGCTCCGCATCCGGAGGCCCAGGATAAAAATCCGATTCTCAATGTGATATGGGTCTTTTCCCCGGACGTGTTCGTTGACGCGAAAGAAGTTCTGAAGGGCAACATGAACAAGGCGGCGGAGCGATACGTAGACGTCGGGGGAGAGAATGACCAGTTGCTCTATGAAGCCGGCGCGCTCAACTACAGTTTGAGCCTGCCGGCGAAATCGAGCCGGACGCTTGTTTTCCTGCTTGCTTGTGCGGGGGGCCATGTTCCGAATCCCGCAAAATCCGCCTGGACTCCGGTATCGCTTCAGAATGCGGCAGACGACGTGTGGGCGGATTTCTTTTCTCCGGGCAAAGAACCGATGACGGATGACGCGCAATCCACGCAACTCCGAAAAGAGCTTGCGGCAATCGTTATGAATCGAATTCAGGCCGACGGCTACTACGTCGGCATGGAACAACGTGGTTCCCTTGACACCTATTCACTGCCCTTTGCCGTCCGGGCGGCGATGAAGCTGGAGCAGGTCGGACACCATGCTGACGCCGGGGACATGCTGCGTTACCTCTGGGACAAGCCGGTCCCGCAGCCCCTGCAGGAACTGACCCAGAAGGAGGACGGGCAGTGGCGGGACGCAAAAGGCGAACCTGCTGCGCACATTCTGGCGCTTCAAGCGCTGACCGAGCACGCGATCAGGAGCGATGACGCCGAATGGGCAGGACGCGCATGGCCTGCAATAAAGGCCGGGTGGGACTACCTTATCGGCCACAAGGCGGACTTCGTTGCGGATGCCGAGTTACGAAAGGCGGCGGAGGCGGCGAAGGAGGGTTGCGCGAAGGTTGCGGAGATGGCCGGGGCCGCCGACGACGCGAAGGCAATCCGCAGTGTTCAGCTTGAGCCGTGATTTGCGGCACATTCAGCGCCGGCGGCGTTCTTGCCCGATGCTGTCCGGTCTGATATCATTCCGCAAGATGAAAGGGCGTTTGTGGAAAATTTGCACAAACTGTAAGAGCGGAGCGCCGGATGCCGACGACGACAGCGAAAATACAGGAAAATGATTATCCGGACCTGAAAACAAAACAGGTTCCCTGGCCGCATCGCGTTCCGCGATTATTGTCCGGCAGGAACTGGATGGAATACGGCGAGAGTCTGAAGCGTTCGATCAATTCCGGCGATTATATATGCCCCCCCACCAGGGCGCTGGTCCGGCTGACGACGCGGTGCTGCGGCAAGTGTAACTATTGCAACTGGTGGGCGCACAAGGGCAACGATCTGCCTTTCGAGCAGATGGCCGACTTCCTGCGCCAGTTCGCCGCAATAGGCGGCAGGAATTGCAGCTTCTTCGGCGGCGAGACGCTGCTGCATCCGCAGATTATTGAGTTGGTCGAGCTCTGCCGAAAACTGGAAATCCGTTCCTGCATCGTTTCCAACGGGCTTCCGCTGACCCGTCCGATGCTTAAGGAACTGACAAACGCTGGACTTGATCTTTTCTTGTTGAGCATTGACAGCATACGTCCGGATGTTTATCCGAAGACGCGCGGGGTATCCTTCGACCGCATCAAGCCAACGCTGGAGTTGCTGGAAGAGGACACCCCCGGAACGGACGTTCAGGTCGTGCTGGCATCGGTAGTGACGTCGCAAAATATTGATGACCCTCTACTTATGGCGGATTTCTGTCAGGAGCGCGACTGGGGTCTGTTCTTCCAGCCTGTTCACCGGGAAACAATCAGCCCGCCAATCAAAGAATGGCTCCGTCCCGACAATGAAGGCATCATGCGTATCAATGGAGCCATGGAGGAACTGTGTAAACGACGCGCTGACGGCGCTCCGCTTTGTGATCAGCCGGAATATTTGCGATACATAGGCAACTTCTTCCGGAGTCCGTATCAACGCCTGGCCCCATGCCTTGCGGCGTGGCTATTCATATACCTGTATGACGACGGCGTTTGCTATCCGGGTTGCGGCATGGGCAAGCCGGGGGTACTGGGCAAGCAGACGCTCAAGGAGATCTGGGAATCGCGGTCTTTCCGGATATCGCGCTTCCGGATGAAGCACGGCCTGTGCCGCGGGTGTTGGTGGAACTGTCAGGTATCGGAAAGCATCTTCTGGGCAAAGCACATCGGCCTGCCGCTTGAAACGATCATCAAAGGTTCGCGCTGCAAGTAGGTTGACGTCTTGCCTTATTTATCCAGTTTCAGCAATCGTCTTGCGTTTCCCGATGCTATTGCCGCCCGGATCGGCTCCGGCGCTTCCAGCGTCTTCATCCATGCAACGTGAGGCAGTTCCTGCCCGGCGCCCATGTAATCCGTCCCCCACAACAGTTTCGGGCTGTTGCGCAGCACGAACCCGGCGGTGAATTCCGGATCGCGCGTCATGGCGTTATATCCGGAATACGCGGACAGGTCGGCATAAAGATTGGCGTATTGAGCCAGAAGGCGGTCAACAGCCCCGCCGGGCGCAATCGGGCCGGTCGGATATCCTCCCTGGCGGTCATCATTGCCGGAGATGGCGCTCCAGAATCCCGGGCCGTGCCCCACGAAGGCAACGTTTGGGAATTCCTTCAGGCAGGATTCCAGCCTCGGCAGTCCATAATCGTCGGAACAGTAGTTCCTCGATATCTCGAAAACCAGCGGCAGGCCGAGTTCATCGCACTTGGCGTAGATTGCCTTGTTCAGCGGGTGGTCGAAAGGAAGGTCATTGACGTGTTCGCCGAAACCCCTGCAGCCGTAACGCTTTACGAAGATTTCGGTAAGTTCCGCGGCCTTCGGGTAACGCGGGTCAACGCAGGCAAAAGCTATCAGGCGTTCGGGGTAAAGGTCGCGAGCGGCGACGGCATCTTCCGTAAGCAGGTATCCCCATCCGCCCTCAGGGCTTTCAAGCGGAAGGATAACTCCGATTTCGATGCCTTCGCGATTCATGCGGTCAACTAACTGATGCGCGCTCAGGGAAGGCTTATGGGGATAAGATTCCCGGTACAGGTTGCCCATGTGGACGTGGAAATCAATCACTGGCATTTACCTCCTGAATACATTGGGTTTCAGGCGCGGCGCGGGGGGAGAGCGCAGGCCATGTTGTTCTTCCGGAACACATTAGAAGATCATGCCGACCATGTGTCAATGGCATCATATGAATACGCGTTGACCATATGCGTTTTCATAGTGAAGACTTCAATCCAGGCGCGGAACAATAGCAAATTCTGGGCCAAATCTCTGGGAAATATTGAAAAACGCTTGCCAGGGCGGATGTGACCGGATATGATATTTTCAGTGATTGAAGGGTGTTGTCAAATCGCGGTTTGAGAGTAGACTGATTGGCAGAACATGAAGCTTGAAGCGGGTTTACAACAGAGGATGGAGCAGCGGCTGACGCTTGCGCCGCAGATTATCCAATCCATCGAAATACTCCAACTTCCGCTCATGGAGCTACAGGGGAAGGTTCAGCAGGAACTTATCGAAAATCCCATTCTTGAGGAGACGCCTTCCGCGCCGTCCGCCGAAGCTTCGGCTGAAGCGTCGGTTGGAGCCGTTGCGGATGGCGCTGATGCCGCTCCCGGCAAGACTGAGAGGCAGGATGATTCTGCAGATGCAAAGAGGGAGTCGCTGCGGGACATGGTGGATTACTGGGATTCCGTGTCCCAGTTGCAGGGGGGATATCGTCGCAGTGAAGCGCCTGAGAAGGACGCTAAACTCGAGGCATTCGAGAATACTCCCGCCCCGCCGGAGACCCTCCGAGAGCATTTGATAAAACAACTGGCTCTGTTGCGTCTGAAGCAGGAAGTCCTCTGCGCAGCGGAGAACATAGCGGCAAATCTTGATGAGCGGGGATACCTTGCGTATCCCCTTGAGGAGATTATCGCAGCCATGGAAACGCCGGTTTCACCCGAGGTGGGCGAGGAGGCGTTACGCATCATTCAGAGTCTGGAGCCGAGAGGCGTCGGAGCCAGGAATCTGGGCGAATGTCTGCTCATTCAACTGGACGTGGAACTGCCGGACTATGAGCTTTGCCGCAGGATCATCGCCGGGCATCTTGATGATCTGATGCAGAATCGTCTTCCAAAAGTCGCCAAGGACCTGGATGTTGATATTGACACACTGAAATCGAGCTTGGAGACAATCAGCCGACTAAATCCGAGGCCTTCTTCTTCATTCATCAGCGGCGAGGTCCAATACATTTCGCCTGACGTCGCAGTCGAGGAGGTTGACGGGAAGTTTGAGGTGATGGTGCAGGATGCCAGCCTGCCGCGTCTGGGATTCTGCGCTCATTATCTAAAGCAGTTGAGCCGCCCTGACCTTGACGAGCGGACGCGCGCTTACATGCAGAAGAAATTCGAAAGCGCGAAGCATCTTATCGAGGCTATCGAGCAGAGACGCATGACGCTCCAGAAGGTTTCAACGACCATTGTCGAGCATCAGGAGGATTTCCTCCGCAAGGGCATACGCCACTTGAAACCGTTAAAAATGCAGGAGGTTGCGGACGTGGTCGGGGTCCACGTAAGCACAGTCAGCCGGGCGATATCGAACAAGTACGTTCAGACGCCGCAGGGCGTCCTGCCGCTGCGGCAGTTCTTCACCGGCGGAACGCAGAATGCGGACGGCGGCGTGGAGAGCTGGGACGCTATTCGCGACAAACTGCAAGGCATAATTGACAAGGAGGACAAGGCCAATCCGCTGAGCGACGACGAGATTGCGGACATGCTCTCCAGTGGCGGGCTGGAAGTTGCGCGGCGCACGATTGCCAAGTATCGCAAGATTATGAATATACCTTCAAGCAGGCAGCGCAAACGATATTGACGCGCTGCGCCGCAGGCAGCGGAATTGACATCTGCAATGTTGATTGCTGGATATGGCAAGCTTTGGCTTTGAATTCTGTGAATGACGTATTATCATAATCCGAACCGGGCGTTCATCAAGGATGCCGATCCCGTCAACAGCCTTGACGAAGCCGCGTCAGCGAGGAGGATCGCGCGTGTTTTCCGACAAGAAGAAACTGACCGCCGTTCCGGAAGCATTCCGGGACAGGTTCCGAATAGAATCCCTGGAATCCCGCCTGCTGCTGAATACGAACATACCGCCGGAAGCGGTTATTGAATCCCCGTTACCGGACGCCGTCATACCTTCCGGCGGGAGCGTTAATCTTCAGGGAAGCGGCACGGATGAGGATGGCACCATAGTCGAGTGGCGTTGGCTTGTCGCGGGACCTCAATTCATTCAACCATTCTTCGTCGAGGATCCAGGATCTGTCACGCTGCCGATGGATGGATATTACCTGATTACGCTTACCGCTATTGACGATCAGGGAGACGCCGACGCGACGCCGCCGTTAATAAGCGTCCGCGTGGGAACGCCATTCAATCAGCCGCCGGACGGAACGATCGTATCTCCGCCGGATGGAATTGAAATCGAACCAGGCGGCGAGGTTGTCCTTTCAGCGACGGCGGCGGACCCGGACGGCGAGGTTACCCTGCATTACTGGGTGGTCTACGGCCCGAAAAATTATAACAAGACGTTCGACGTTCAGAATCCGGGCAAGCTCGTCCTTACCGAAGAGGGTTCGTACTCTTTCGTCTACGTCTGCGCGGACATTTTTTACCAGCCCGATAACACTCCCGCCATTGTGACCGTCACAGTTCGTGAAAAGCCAAAGCCGCCGGATGGAATCATTGATTCTCCACTGGCGGATGCCGTGATTCGCCCCGGAGAGAGTGTGGATCTTCAGGCAACCGGCAGCGACCCTGATGGCTCAATCGTATCCTGGAAATGGATCATTACGGGGCCGGGGGGATTCGTTTATACGTCCACGGACGAGGATCCCGGCGCGCTGGAACTGACTGCGGTAGGCCCTTATCTTGCCACGCTTACCGTTACTGACGATGACGGCGTAGAGGACCCGACACCGGCTGTTGTGGAATTCTCCGTTCAGGACCCGGATAATTTCCCGCCCAATGGAACCATTGACTCCCCTGTGGATGGAAGCGTCATCCAGCCCGGCGGTTCGATTGACCTTCAGTCATCTGCCACCGATCCCAACGGCGACGACACGGTCGCGACATGGAACTGGAAGATCACAGGCCCGGACGGGTATGAGAAGACATATTCCGTCGCCGATCCCGGCGCGCTTACGCTTGAGAACGCCGGTATATACACGATAACCCTGACTGTCGCCGACGAGCAAGGCGCGAAGGACAGCGAACCGGCAGTCTCAATAATTACCGTCGGCATTCCCGGCATGCAGACGCTGGGCGTGATTGAGACGGCCTATGGCGCGGGGCGAGTCTATGTCTATGACATGGACGGAGACGACGAAGGCGCGCCGATTGACGGCGATTATGAGAATTACAATCCCCACAACTGGGCCAATGACCTGATCATTTTTGGAACGCCGTATGGCGTTGTCATTCAGACCCGCGCGGTAACATACATTGCGGGACAATGGGTTCAGACAGACTTCAGCAACCTGGGCATCGCTGTTGACGGGAAGCTGCACATTTTTGCTGACCGACGGGTGGGAACCGGAAACATCGCCTTTCTCGCGTCATCGGAAGGCATGGGCAGCGTGTATCTGAATTCTGAAGTAACCGGACTGAAAAAGGGCGATTTGCAGGTTACCAGACGTTTCGTCGTCCCGGAGGAATCAGCCCTTTACAACAAGCAGGGCGATATAAACTGGCTGGTCATGGCAGGGGAGGACGCGGCAGGCGCGTCCCTTCTGGGGGACGTGTATGCCGAGGACATTCGGACATTCTTCGCTTCCGGGGATGTCGCCGGGAACATCAACCTGACCGGAAACTTTCATTATATGAAGGTCGGTTACGCCGCTGCTGCCGACGTGACGGGGAAGATTGAGGCGGCGACTGCGGACTGGCTTTTCATAAATGGTTCGCTTACCGGAGAGATCAAGGTTGCTGGCGGGCTGGCGCTGCTTGACGTTTCACAGAACCTGCCCGGCGTTCTGGACGCGGGTTCAGTGGGAAGGCTTACCGCGCGCGGGAACCTTGCAGGGACGGTCGTGTCAGGAACGACCATCGGATACGCGACCATTGTCGGCAACCTTTCCGGACGCATAGAGTCCAAGGGCGACATTGATGCGGTTGTCATTTATGGTTCAGTTGATGGCGCAACGATAATCACCCGCGCCTCGATATTGAATTTCATTGTTTCCAATGGATTTGACGGTTCGCTGACGGCCAATTATCTCCAGACTTTCGCTGTCATCAGGGGCAACCTGGAAGGGGCGCTTGATTTAGGCGCCGGGGCGGCCAACGTCATTGTTCTTGACGGCGATTGCAGCGCCGGAATCAGCGCTGATTTCAGTTTCGGCAACGTCTTCGTCGGCAAAGGGACGTTCAGTGGGATGCTCAGCGCGGACAGGATTGGAGCCGTTGTTGCCCGGGCCACCGGCTCCAACGGCGCTCAGCGCGCCTCAATCGTTGCCGGCTCGCGGATTAACATTCTGCGCATTGCCGAGAACATGATTGATACTGATGTCGGCGTAGGCGTGTCAGCCCTTCCGGCAGGTGTCAACGCGGTTCTCGGGAACCTGTATATCGGGGGCAACATCGAACGAAGCAACATTCTGGCCGGCATTTGGAATGATCCTGACGGCACGAGTCCGTTCAGTTCCGGAGCGGAAGATGGAACGCCATATGTTCCAGCCGGTTTCCTTGGAACGTCCCGCCTTGCCAACGTATTCATTGGAGGCGCGATAGGTACCCCGGGCGAGACTGATACGCGCTGGGCCATCGCGTCAAAAGACACCCCCTACAGTTTCCGCCCCGCGAATCCGGCGCCGAAATACAACGATATTGTTGTAGATGTGGATTAATTTCCACGCCTGTTGCGGCGGGCATTTATGGAACAATAATCTCAGTGCGGCCGATGCGGATGATGTCCCCGGAGTGAAGTTTGGCATTTAAGATTCTCTTGCCGTTCACGTGGGTCCCATTAGCGCTGCCGCAATCGGTTATGGAGAACTCGCCGTTGGCGCAAGTGATTATGCAGTGGGCTTTTGAGGCAAGAGGGTCAGGGATGACGACTTCGCTTGAGGCAATGTCTCTGCCCAGGTAGGATTCCTGGCCCTCGCGGACGGAGAAGAAGAATCGCTGCCCTGTTGCAAGCCTTGCGCAGAATAGTTTTTTCCGGCTGGCTTCGCGTAGTTCGGCTTCCATATTTTGCGCGGCATCGCTGTTCTGCGCAGGAGGCGCATCGTTTTCCCTGACGGTTGTCTCTTCGGTTCCGTCCGCGGCTCCGCGAGTTGCTTTATTATGCATCAGGCTGCCAATGAGGCACGCCGTGACATCAACAATAAGATCGGCGGGAGTGGCATAACGATCTTCAGGCAGTTTGGCGGTCATTTTCCTGACGACGGCGGCGGTCTTCTCAGAGATTTCCGGGCACATCTCGCGGATGTCCGGGACCGGTTCGTTCATCTGTTTCAGCACTATCTCTACAGGCGTTCCTGTGAATGGGAACCTTCCGGTGAGCATGGTGAACAGGACCAGGCCGAGGCTGTAGATGTCAGCCCGAATGTCAATTTCCGGAGCGCGGCGGGCCTGTTCGGGGGATAGGAATCGCGGGGTTCCGACAACAAGGACTGGAGGGGTGCGGAATTTCTTGTCCGGTTGTATTAATGCCTCTCGTTCTGCCGCGTAGGCGTCCCCGACGAATTTAACCAGACCGAAATCCGTCACTTTTACGTGGCCGGTGTTCGTGACCAGAATGTTTTTTGGCTTGATGTCCCTGTGAACCATACCCATCTGGTTGGCATGGTCGAGCGCCTTGGCAACCTGGAGGGTGATTGACAGGCTGGCGTGCTCCGGCAGGCGCCCGCGGCGTCTGAGCAGGTCCTCGAGCGAACAGCCTTCAACGAATTCCATGGCAAGATAGTAGAGATTTCCCTGTCTGCCGCAACCCAGCCCCTTGACTATATTCGGATGATTCAGTCTTGCTATGGCTTCCACTTCTCTGACCAGTCTTTCGTACCAGGGACGCGAGCTGTAAATCAGCTTGCGGGAAAGAACTTTCAGGGCGACATCCCGACTGTTTTCCACGTCTTTAGCTTTGAAAAGGACGCCCATGCTGCCCCTGCCGACGAGTTCAAGGACGTCGTAGCGGTTGACCTTCTTGCCGACGAGTTCAACCTCCCCGTCGGGTTGTTCCGGTGTAATGTCCTGGATAATTTCACTCATGTGAGGTTTCAGGCGGGAGAATCTTTCCGCCGAAGGCTATGATATCCGAGATGGACGGCGGATATCCAGTGACCACTCCGGGGAGAACACACCTGCAAACGTCATAGATGGTGACGCGGTATTTTTTTCAAGTGTTGAGTATTCAAGGTGAAGTCGTTAGAATACAAACACACCATTCATGTTGATTGCAATTGTGGATGTGATGACGCGCCGAGAGGATTGATTGAGGGCAGTGATGATGCGCGGCGGGAAAACAGGATTGGCTGCGGCATTGATAGCGATTGTGATCTGCGCATTGCCCTTGCGCGGCGATGGGGAGATGCGCGGCATACACGCCGTCACCAAGACAGGCGCGTCCGTCCAGTTGTACAACGAATATCATGCTCTGGTGATCGGGGTCAGCGAGTATGAGAAATGGCCTGATCTGCCCAACACGGTCAAGGATGCGCAGGAAGTTTCCGAGGCGCTGAAGGGGATCGGGTTCAAGACCACGCTCCTCGAAAATCCCGACTCCGAACAACTGAACAGGGCTTTGACCGGGTTTGCTTACAGCACTGGCGGCATAGAAAACCGCGCCCTGCTTCTCTACTTTGCCGGGCACGGCGAGACGGTTGAAATGGCCGACGGCACTAAGCTGGGATACATCGTCCCGTCGGATTGCCCGTTGCAGAAGGACGACCCGCTCGAGTTTGACACGAAGGCCATTAGCATGCAGCGCATAGAGACCCTGTGCAAACTGGTGCGCAGTCGTCACGTGCTGGCGCTTTTTGATTCCTGTTTTTCCGGCTCGCTGTTCAGCCTGACAAGGGCGGCGCCGACTGATATCAGCGAAAAGACATCCATGCCGGTCAGACAGTTTGTCACCGCCGGCGCGGCGGACGAGCCGGTTCCGGACCAGAGCATATTCAAGATATGTTTTATTGATGCGCTTAAGGGCGACGCCGATTTGAATCAGGACTTCTTCGTCACCGGATCGGAACTTGGCATGTATCTCAACAGCCAGGTTGTCAACTATTCCAGAGGTTCCCAGCATCCGCAATATGGCAAAATAAACAATCCGAAGCTGGACAAGGGCGACTTCGTCATTGCCCTGCCGAAGCCTCCGGAACCTAAGCCTGAACCGGCTCCCGAACCAAAACCAGAACCGACACCGGAGCCAAAGCCTGAACCGGTTCCGGAACCTAAACCAGTCACGGAGCCTGTTCCTGAACCAAAACCAGCAACAGGTCCGGCTTCCGAACCGGCAGCCGAGCCAAAGCCGCCGGTCCAGCCGGTTGAAACACCGGATGTTGAACCGGAAAAGCCGCCGCTTGTTACCAAGATTATTAAGAAGTCAGGCAAATTGATGCTGGATATCTATCCGCCGGGAAGCGATGTATGTCTTGACGGCCAATCCATAGGGCAAAGCGATTCCAACGCGAAATTTCAGATGGAAGGTCTCGATGCCGGTGTTCATGCGTTGAGAGTAACAAAGGAAGGTCACGTTCCGTTCGAGTATGATCTGGAGTTGCAACCGGGCGGAGATATAAAATTCGCCATCAAACTTGAGCCGGAGAAGCCACCGATACCCGCATGGGCTTCTGTACTCGACCAGGGGCAACTGCGCGAGGCGCAGAACGTGGGCCAGCCGCCGGCCTATGAGAACTCGGCCGGAATCCGAATGGCCTTCATTCCCAAGGGCGAATACGTGATGGGTACTGCGGACGTTGATGGCTTCATGGCTCGATTCGGAAATAAGCGGTCGGCTTATAGCTATGAGCTTCCGGCGCACAAGGTTGATATCAAAAAGCCGTTCTATATGAGCATGCATGAGGTGACCCGCGCACAATATGCGCGTGTGACCGGGGGAACCGTGATCGAAGGGGAGGAAGGGCAGTTGCCGGTAGGCAACATCAGTTGGAACAGAGCTACGGAATTCTGCGCCGCTCTTTCGACAATCGAAAACAGGGAATATCGCCTTCCAACCGAGGAGGAATGGGAATACGCGTGCAGGGCCGGCAGCAACACCGCTTTCTTCTTCGGTAATGACGAGAAGGAACTGGACAATTACGCATGGTACAGGTCAAATGCCGGCGGAATGATACATCCCGTCGGGGGCAAGACGCCGAACGGATGGGGTCTGTATGACATGCTGGGCAACGTATGGGAATGGTGCAACGATCCATTCCGCGAGACATATTCCAGCAAGGAACCTGTGAAGGAAATGGGCGTTCTGCACCGCACGATACGCGGCGGCGCGATGGACGGCATGCACGGTTCCGTGCGATCAGCCTTCAGGCGTGGGTTGACGAGCGGCGGGGCATACGGGAACATCGGTTTCAGGGTGTTGACGCCGGTTGAATAAGGCCGCGCGCGGGGTCGGGAAGAGGCGACAAAATATTTGACTTCCGGTTGCCGTCCGGAGTATCGTAAGTTCCATACCGGCTAAGAACTTGCCGGGTTTCCGGTCGCCGCCGAGGGGCTGTCTTTCCAGGGTGGCGGAAGAGAGGAGTAACACAAGCTTGTTCGACTACCGAAATGGTTCTCTGTACTGCGACTGCGTTCCCATTCGCCACGTGGCGGAAAAGTGCGGCACGCCGTGTTACGTCTACAGCAGAGCGTCCTTTGTTGAACGCTACGGAAATATCGCCAGGGCGTTCGGGCGGTTCAATCCGCTGGTCTGCTTCTCGATCAAGTCCTGCTCGAACCTCAGCCTGTTGAAGCTGTTATGCAGGGAAGGTTCGGGTTTCGATGTCGTTTCCGGCGGCGAAATCTACCGGGCGCTCAGCGTCGGGGCTGATCCGTCAAAGATCGTCTATGCCGGCGTGGGCAAGACGGCGGACGAGATCAGGTATGCCCTGAATCAGAACATCCTGATGTTCAACATCGAGAGCGTGCCCGAGCTGGAGGCGATCAATGCAATCGCAGGCTCGTGCGGCAGGAGGGCCAGGGCTGCGCTGCGGGTGAATCCGGACGTTGACGCCAAAACGCACGCCAAGACGACAACGGGCAAAAAGGAGAACAAATTCGGCATAACGCTGGAGACCGCCTTCAGGTTGTTTGCGTCAGGCAAGGACTACCCGAATGTCGAGCTGTGCGGAGTGCATCTGCATCTGGGCAGTCCCATCTACTCCACGGAGCCATATGAGCAGGCGCTTGACCGTGTGAGCGGTCCGATCGCAGAAGCGAGAAAGACCGGCGCGAAGATTGAATATATAAATATCGGCGGTGGCTACTGCATTTCATACACCGGCGATCCGGTGATAGAGCCGAAGGATTACGCATCCGCTCTGGAGTCGCGGCTGGCCGCGCTGGGATGCAAGCTTATCCTTGAGCCGGGGCGTTACATTTCCGCGCCGTCTGCCGCGCTGATAGCGCGGATCATCTACAGGAAGGTCACGGAACACGGCAAGGTCTTCCTGATCTGTGACGGGGCGATGAACGACCTGATCCGGCCGACTCTTTATGAGGCGAAGCACCGGATCATCCCGGTAGAGCTGTCGGAAGAGTCATCTGGTTGCCGCAATAAAGATAAAAGTAAGTCTGGACTTTCAGCCCCGGAAGTGGTAGACATAGTTGGACCTGTGTGCGAAAGCGGAGATTACCTGGGCAAGGGCGTGGAACTGCCGCAGATGTCCGCAGGGCAGTATCTTGCCGTTCTTGACGCCGGGGCGTACGGATTTTCAATGAGTTCATGCTACAACTCGCGCCCGCGGGCGTGCGAAGCGCTTGTGGAAGGCGACACGTTCAGAGTTATCCGCGACAGAGAGACATGCGAAGCTCTGGTCAGAGGAGAGCAGGAGCACCTTTTGGAAGGAGACAGAAACTGATGCGCCCGAAAGGAACCGCCCTGAGGAAGGTTCTGGCCATCGTATCCGTTCTGGCGATGGCGCTGGCTGCTGCGGCGACGCCGATGATCGCGCAGGTGAAGCCCGATACGGCCGAGTTCGACAAGATGCTCGACACGTTCAAGCAGGCGGTGAGCGCCTATGAGCAGGGAGAACTCGACAAGGCCGCCAAGCAGCTTGAGGAAGTCCTCAAGATGAATCCCGGCGAATACGGGGCGCTTCAGATGCGGGAAGCGGTCGGGCTGGCCAAGCTCTATGAGATGTTCGAGCAACCCGAGACCCGCGAGACTGCGCGCAAAATAATGGAGTTAAGCATGCAGGCTACGCTCCAGCGCCAGGCCGACAAGGCGACCATCGAGAAGCATATCGCCATGCTGAGCGGGGAAAAGCTCCAGGATCAGCAGCTCGCCATGTTTGAGCTTCGTTGCCATGGCGCTTATGCCGTTCCGTTCCTGCTCAAGTACCTCGACAAAGACGCCAAGAGCGAGGAGCTTCGCATCCGTGTCAGGCTTGTGATGACTGGAATGCGCCCGGAGGCTGTTCCGGCGCTCGTCTCAGCGCTGGAGACTCAGGACCAGATTCTCAAGCAGGCGATAATTCTCACCCTCAGGGGCCTGAAGGACCAGAGGGCATTGCCCGCGCTCAAGGCCATCATAGAGCGCGAGCAGAACAAGGACACCGTTAAATTCGCGTCCGAGGCGCTTGCGGCGATAAAGGGCGATCAGAGCGAACTGCCCGCAGCCGCGCAGCTTTACGCCGAACTGGCGGAGAAGCTCCTTTATCGCGACCGCGACGCCATGGAATACACCTTCGAGGATACCGGGGACGTCTGGAACTGGGACGAATCGAAGCCGGTCCTTGAGGAGAAGCTCGCGGCATCAAAGGTTCCGGACTACCTCCTGCACTTCGCCCTTTCGCAGCAGGCATGTTATCGCGGGCTTGCCCTTGAACCGATGTCGAAGACACTGCGCGAGCTTCTGGTTTCGCAGACGCTCAGGCAGTTGGGAGTCGTTCAACGCGTCGCCGCAGGTCTGGGATCGGTTGCGCCCAGTTGGGTGGAAGACGCCAAGAAGAGACTTCCGCTGATCGAGAAACAGAGCCGTTTGCTGGCGCAGGTCAATGGGATCGGCATTCTCGATATGGCTCTCCAGAGGGCGAAGCGGGACGAGGACGCTGAGCTTGCCGGCGCGGCGCTTGATTGCATCGCGGAGATGGTAAGCGAGGCAGACGGACACCTTTGCCCGACGCTTTCGGAGATGCTTGATTTCGGCGATCGCCGAATCCGCTACAAGGCCGCGACCACGATTGTATCCATCAGCCCCTCTGGGGCGCTCGGCAGTCGCAATGAAGATGTGATTAAGACGCTCTGCGCGGCGCTGGACGAACAGTACGCGCCGACAGCGCTGATCATTTGCGACGACTTGCAGTCAAGGAATCTCCTGTCGGCCGCGCTCAGAAACCTCGGCGTGAACACGTCCGACTGCGGGGCGCTGACAGGGCGCGTCGAAGCACGGCTTGCGCTGACGCCGTCGGTGAACTGCGTCATCCTGTCGGCCTGCATGGACAAGGCCGCGTTCTCAAATGTAACCGCGAAGATCAAGAGCGATGCCCGGACCAAGAACGCGCCCGTTTTCCTGCTGTTGACCGGCGGAAAACCGTGCGAAGGTTTTGATGAAGCCAAGGCCGCTGCGGCCGGAGTCATCAACCTTCCGGAAATGACGCGGGACGGTTTGAAGGCGCTGGTTGTTGACGGTTGCCTCGCCAGGCAGGAGAAGCCTTCCGAGTCGCAGGAAGGCTCTGCGGCGGCGATAAAGATGGCCCAGGAGTCATTGTTGAAGATTCACGTCAGGGCGGCAGTCGAATTCGAAAAGGCCGCCGGGCAGGAGCCTGTCGTCGCTTCGGCGGAGACGACGGCCACAGACGCCGGGCAAGCTGCCGTCGAGAGCATCGCTCCGGTTTCGCAGGTTGAAGGATGCATTCCCGGTCTGAAGGTTGTTTCCAATTATCCGGTTCAGATGACTATTCCGGCGCTTGCCAAGACACTGAACGGGTATCCCGAGGACATCAGCCTGAATTCCGTGAAGCTGCTTGCCAGGTATGGATGCAGCGATTGCGCGTCCAAGATGCTGAAGCTGCTGAAGGAAGGGCGCGGGTCGGCGCAACTCAGAGCGTCGGCGGTCATGGCTGCGGCGGACATTCACGCCCGGATGGGATCATGCCCGTCTGCGGAGGAGATGGACGCGCTGTGGGGTGGAGTCAAGGGCGGCGAGGACGAGGTGAAGGTCGCATGCACTCTGGCCCTCGGCAAGCTTGGCCTGATTCCGGAACAGCAGAGCGGCGCGAACCTCATGTTCCGTGTTTCTTACTGACGCGGGATCGGACAAAGTGATTGCAAAGGGGCAATCGGAGGATATCTTCCGGTTGCCCCTTCTTGTTGCGCGGCATGGCGCATAATGGAGTGAGCGATGGAAAGCGATCCTTTCTATTTCCCGATAATGCTCAATTTGAGGGGCAGGACGTGTGTCGTAGTCGGGGGGGGAACGGTGGCGCTGCGGAAGGTTCGGACGCTGATTGAGGGGGGGGCCAGAGTGCGCGTGATCGCCCCGGAAATTGCGCCGGAAATCGCTGACAGCCCCGGCGTTGAAACAGTCCGCAGGTCCTACAGGTCCGGCGATCTGGCGGGGGCTTTCATAGCCATAGCGGCGACGGGGTCCCGTGACGTCAACGAATGGGTATCGAAGGAGGCGGGGCAACTGCGGATACCGGTGAATGTCGTAGACGAACCGGAATTATGCAGCTTCATCATGCCGTCCGTGGCGCGGCGGGGAAGGCTTGTCGTTAGCGTCTCAACCTCAGGGGCGGCGCCCGCATTTGCGGGGCGGATACGGCGCGAGATTGAGGAAAATCTGCCGCCTGCGACGGCCGCGTTTGTGGAATTGCTGGGGGAAATCAGGGAACTTGCCGAGAAGCGAGTAACTAATCCTGAGAAACGCGCCGAATTGATGATCGGATTCTGCGAAAAGCGACACCGCGAGGCGTTTGAAAAAGACGGGATCGAAGCAGTGCGCAAGGCAATGATTTCCGAGATCGAAAAAGTTATCTGAGAAAAGGGTTAAAACCCGGTTTCAGATTCATAGATGGGCGCGAATCAGCGATTGATGTATTCGCAGTTTCAGGTTGTTCCGGGGAGAATATGGCGGTTCTCAGGCAGTATTCAGCGATCATGTTATTTCCATTGCGGCTTTGTTTCAAAATCGCTTGTTTCCGGTTTGCGGATTAGCTATAAAGAAAACGCTTAAAACTTGAAAGAAAAGGCTCCGGGAGCCACCGTCGGCCCGGGGCGGGCCGGGAGGCCCACGCCAACCTCAAAGACGTTGACGACTCGCTGGCGCGCAGGGCGCTTGCGAATACCTGTTATCCCGAGGAGCGGCGATGACGAGAAGGAGTGTCTGTCGGGCCATATGGAGCATGCGGCTGATGTCCGTTCTGCTCCTCCTTATTCTGGCGACCTCGAACACGGCGCCCGTCCGCGCCGACGTGAGCGAGGATATAAAGAACCTCACGGCGAATCCCTCCCGAATGCCCGGCGCGGCAGGTTATGAGAAAGCCGCGGAATACGTTGAGCAGCGATTCAGAACCATCGGTCTAGACAACGTGGGGAGACTCGCCTTCAGCACCACGATGCCGGTGACCGAGTCATGCTGGATTGAACTTGACGGCGCGAAGATCGTGGCGTGGCCTGTTTGGCCCAACAGCGTTTCTCTGAGCAGCACGTCGAAGGAAGGGCTGAGCGGGTCGCTTTTCTACGGCGGGGACGGTCAGTATGAGAAGTTCGACGGCAAGACGGTCAAGGATCAGATAGCCGTCATGGAGTTCAACTCCCTGGATCGTTGGAAGAGCGCGGGGACGCTCGGGGCAAAGGCGGTTCTTTACCTTGAGCCGGACGACACGACCTCGTGGGAGGCGCTTCAGAAATTCGATATCGTTCCCGTCAACATGCACCGCTTCTGGGTTCCAAAGTCCGGGGCGGCGCAGGTGAAGGCGGCGGCGGAGGCGGGCAAGCAGGTCAAGATAGTTTCCATCTGCGCATGGAAGGATGTTCCTGCTTACGCCGTCTACGGATGGCTCAATCCCGCGAAGGTTCCGGAACTTGACAAGGTTGAGCTGCCGGTTGACGAAAAGAAGAAAGAAAAAGAGCCTACAGCCGAAGAGATAAAGAAGAGGAAGGAAGACGTCCAACTGCGGTTGAAGGAGATGCAGAAGGAGGTCATCATTCTTGAGGCGTGTTTCGATTCCACGAGCGTTGTTCCGGACGCTTCACCCGGGGCGCTTCAAGCCGCGAACATGGCCTCGCTTCTGGCTCTGGCGGAGGACGCGGCGTCATCGCGCGGGACGCTTAAACGGCCGATTCTATTCGTCGCCAACAGCGCGAAGTATCAACTCCTCGAGGGCGACAGGAGTCTTTTCTGGACTTTGACCCGGAAATATGAATTCGGCAGGGGCAAGGCCTACAAGTCCCGCAAGGATGAGATACAGCACGACATATGGAGAGACGTTTTCTTCAAGAACGATCAAGGCACTGGGTGGGCGGATATTCTCGACGCGCGATTGTACATGGATCATTACAGCATTCTTGAGAACCACCTTGAGAAGCAGGACAAGTCCAGGCGCCTTCCCGAGCTGTTGCTGAAAGCGCTCAGGGATCAGTGCGATCTGCGCGTTTCGAACCTGGCGGAGGAAATACTGAGGCTTGGATACAGGAAAGCGCGCGGGACTGCCTCTGAAGACGACCTGAAAAACCTTGACACAATGCTCAAGGAGCGCAATACAGCCAACGTAATACGTTATAAGATCGGGGCGAAGCCGCTGGATGAAACGGAGACGCAGTTCGTCAACAGCATTCTTGACGGAACCAAGGCGTCCTTGGATTGCGACCTGCGCGACATGAATGCGCAGCGGGCGTTCCTGAGTTCCGCCAGGACTCTTCGCCGCCAGCTTGGCGAACGCAAGCCCACGGTATTCATCTCGCTTGACATTTCGGACGCGTGGAACGTGATGTCCGTGTTCGGCCCAAGCCATTACTGGGAGATCGAAAGCCCATACGTCGTCAAGACGCTTTTGACGCAGACGTCCGAGGTCGCAGACCAGGCCGACAAGCTGATGAAGGCCGATCCGAGCCTGAACGGCGTGTTCGACATTCAGGTCATCAAGGGGCAACGCGGCTGGCGCTCATTTCTGCCGGGCAGACGGGCGTTCAATTCCGAGGTTGGCCTCATGCACGGCGTTCACTCCATGACGCTGGCGACGATTCAGGACCCACGCCACCGCCTTGACACGCCGCTTGACCGCGCGGACAGACTGAATCTCGAAAATATCACGCGGCAGTTGAATTTCGCCCGCAAGCTTATCCCCGTGCTGGTCAACAACGAGAGATTCGGGCAGGGGCGCTCGCTGGAGAAGAAGGTCGGGGATGTCTGGGGTAAGGTTTATCTGCCTGGCGTAGGCACGAGCATCCCGCAACTGGGCATTTCCTACTGCCATGCCGTGATCGCGCCGCTCTGGTGGCTGATCCCGACGCCGGAGGTCCGATCAACTCTGCACATTACGACGCGCAACAGCGGCGATTACTGGGTCCGCGGCCTGCCGCAGGAGGCGATAAAGCGTTACTGGTGGGGATGTTATCCCTACCAGACGGATGAGTTCGGGAGGGTCGAGCTTGCGCCGGACGCTGCGCTGAAGGTGTCGGGCTATTCCTACGCATTTCCCATCTACACGGACAGAATATGGCCCAAGTCAGTCGCGTTCCGAGGGATGAGCCTTAGTTGCTTCAGGCTGTTCGATCCCGCTTATCTGGAGCCGATGGCGCAAGTGAAGATTCTTGACGCGCGCCGCAACGCCGAGCCGAGGCACTTCTTTGTTGACCACCGCGGGGACCTTGCGCTCTGCGTGGCACAGAAGGACACCGACATCAAGATCCTCGGCATACGCGGGGCGATCGGTAACCGCATGGTTCTCCTTGATTCAAAGGAGGACAACCCGGACGGGGACGGATACCGGATCGAGGACGGACGCCTGAACGATCCGCTTGCTCTTGAGGCCGTCCGCAGCATGTTCTGGCTTGATGAGGACAGGCTTGAAAACCTCAGAGCATGCGGGATAACCAGCCCGCTGCTGGACGACCTGCATAGCATGGCAGGGCAGTACTTGCGGCAATCGGAGGAGGCGTTCGGCGCGAAGCAGTATCACAAGGGGATGGGGCTTTCCGGGGAGGCGTGGGCGCTTGAATCCAGAACCTACCCGACGATCATCGCGTCCTCCAACGGGGCCATCCGCTCGGTGGTCTTCCTTCTTGTGCTTGTGATTCCGTTCTCTTATTTCCTTGAGCGGTTGCTCTTCGGGGTCGTCAACATATACAGGCGGATCGCCGTGTTCACCGGGCTTTTCCTGGTGATGTTCATGATCCTTTACAAGGTTCATCCGGCCTTCAAGCTTTCGATGGCTCCGGTGACGATTCTGCTGGCCTTCTTCATTCTCTGCATGTCGTCGCTGGTCATCTTCATCATGTTCCGCAAGTTCGAGGAACAGGTGAAGAGCCTGCAGGGCAAGGGCGCCAGGCTGCATCAGGCGGACATAGGTCGCCTCGGCGCGGCGATGGCCGCTGTCTCGCTGGGCATCGGCAACATGAGGCGCCGGAAGGTCCGCACGTCACTTACCACCGCTACGCTTGTCATGATCGCGTTCTGCGTGCTGGGATTCGCAAGCTTCCGCAGCATCCTGCGGTATTCGGAATGGCCGGTGACGAAGGACCCGATGCGGCGCGGGCTTATGATCAACCAGATAGGCTGGCGTCCGCTGACGGATCAGGCTTTCGCCGACGTTCTTCTGAGGTGCAGGGGCGGGGCGACGGCTTTTCCGCGCTACTGGCTCTGCGACCAGCCGAACCTGACCCAGAACCAGCAATCCAGTTTCGATCTGGAGGTATCCGGCCCGTCCGGCAAGTCGCAGGTGTTCAAGAGCGTGCTCGGGCTTGAGGCCGGGGACGCGCTTTACTGGGGCGTGGGTGGCGCGCTGGACGGGGAGGGCAGTCTCAAGGAGCTTACGGGCGATGAGCGCGTGTGCCTGCTCCCGTCACAGCCGGCGAAGGAGCTTGGCGTCACGAAGGCGGGGGATTTCGTAGAGTTCAGGGGTATGAAGGTCAAAGTCGTCGGGATCATAAACGAAAGCAAGTTCGAGGAGATCAAGGGGCTTAACGACGAATCAATCACACCAGTGGACTTTGTGCGAGAGAGCACGCGCAAGCAGGAGGAGCCGGTTGCTACGGAGAAGCTGCAGAACCTCCGCTTTGTGGAGGAAAAACGCTACCTGCACATGGTTCCGGAGCTTGTTGTCGTCGTCCCGCCGAGGCTGGCGTGGTCCATGGGCGGGGAACTGCGGGCCATCAGCGTCGTGCCGGGGCAGCAGACGGACGTGTGGGAGCTTGCGGAGTCGCTGGCGCGAGAGTTGTTCCTGCCCATTTACGTAAGCACGGGCGAGGAGGTGAAGAAGCTCAGTAGCGCCGGGATGGCTTCTGCTGAAGGGTTGTCTGATCTCATTCTGCCCCTTGTGATCGGGGCGCTTGTCGTGCTCAATACGATGATCGGAGCGGTCAGCGAGCGCGGGCGCGAAATCTTCATCTACAGTTCGATCGGCCTGGCGCCTGTCCACGTCGCTCTTCTTTTCTTTGCCGAGGCGGCGGTCTACGCGGTCGTGGGCGGGGTCGGGGGCTACCTGCTTGGCCAGGTTGTGACGCAGGCATTGAGCATCCTGGAGGGATTTGACCTTGCGCCGGCGATAACGCTGGACTACTCGTCAATGTCCGCCGTTGCGACGATGTTTCTGGTGGTGTTCGTCACGCTAGGTTCGACGGTTTATCCCGCCATTAAAGCCGCGCGGGCAGCCATTCCCGGACGTTCCAGGAAATGGAAGCTTTCTCCGCCCAAGGGCGACGTGTGGGATATCGAATGCCCATTCACGCTGGGCGCGCGCGACGCCGTGGGAATCGTTTCCTTCCTGGTTGAGGACTTCGCAAACCACCGTGAAAGCTCTGTCGGGACATATTTTTCCGAAGGCGGGGAGATATTCGCCCGGGCTGAGCAGGAAGTTCTCGGCATCAAGGGAACGACGTGGCTTGCGCCCTTCGATCTGGGCGTGAGCCAGACAACTGAAATCACCGCCGGTCCCTCGGACATTCCCGGCATTTTCCAGGTCAGGATTCTGTTGCACAGGCTTTCCGGCGATTACGGATCCTGGAAGCGATGCAACAGGGCATTCCTGTCGCACGTTCGCAAGCAGTTCCTGCTCTGGAGAACGGTGCATCCCGAGGTTGCAGGCGAGTATTTCGCAAAAACCGTTGCGAAGCTTGACGTGCCTTTCATCGAGGACGCCAGGATCAGCGACGGGCCTGCTGAGAAGCTCGAACCATCCGTGCCGCCCGCCGGCGAGGCATCGCCGGCCTGACGAACCTGAACCGAAAACGCAAAACCGCCGCGCGCCGGCGGAAAAGGAAGCAGAGAAGGACGAACTGAAGCCAAATGGCGAAGATTACCGAGGACAGGGAACTACGGCAGTACCGGGACCTGATGCGGCCGCCGGAATCCTACGAAGAGGGATTCGGCCTTAAGGCGATCATCGGCGCGATGTTCGTCGGTCTGGTCATGGCTCCGGGCGCGATATATATGGGGCTAGTGGCCGGCATGGGTTTGGGTTCGGCGCCTCAGTGGGTCACGGTCATCCTGTTCCTGGAAGTCGCCAAGCGTTCGTTCACGACCTTGAAGAAACAGGAACTCTTCATCCTGTTCGCCATGGCCGGCGGGATAATGGCCAACCCGTTTTCCGGTTTCTTATGGAACCAGTTTCTGGTCCAGTCCGACGCCGCGGCGGCGATGGGCGTTGCGGACAAGGTTCCGTCATGGGTCGCCCCCGGGCCGGCTGTGCTTGCCCAACGCACTTTCTTCCACCGGGCATGGCTTGTTCCCGTGCTCATCGTGTTTATGAACACGGTTGTAAGTCAGATAAGCAACCTTGTTCTGGGCTATACTCTGTTCAGAATCGCGTCGGACGTTGAAAAGCTGCCGTTCCCGATGGCGCCGGTGGGCGCGATGGGCATAACGGCGCTGGCGGAAAGCTCCAGCGGGCGCGAGACGTGGCGCTGGCGCACCTTCTCCATAGGCGGCGCAATAGGGCTTCTGTTCGGATTGCTTTATATCGCATTGCCGTCAATATCCGGCGCGCTGCTGAATGAGAAGATAGAGATTTTCCCGATCCCATGGTCCGACTTTACACAGAACACGGAAAACATCCTTCCCGCAGTGCCGGTGGGCATCGTATGGGACATCGGCAACCTGATTTTCGGCATGGTGCTGCCGTTCTACGCCATGGTCGGCAGTTTCGTGGGCGTTCTGGTAACGATGATCGCCAATCCGTTCATGTATAAGTACGGTATCCTGCACACCTGGCAGAAGGGCATGAACACGCAGTTGACGACCTTCTCGAACTCTCTGGACTTCTATCTCAGCTTCGGCATCGGCGTGGCTCTGGCCGTGGCGATAGTCGGTTTCTACCATATTTTTGCGACGCTTAGAGACAAGTCGGTTCATGCGGACGACGACAGGGCGAAGACTCCCGGGCGGGGCAGATTCGACCCGCCGAAAGGCCGCGGCGACTGGTCGCTCTGGCTTGCGATTCCGGTCTACATTCTCTCATGCCTTCTTTATATCGGCTTGTGTCATTACTGGCTCGTGCCGGACTTCCCTGTAATCGTTCTTTTCGGTTTCGCGTTCCTTTATACCCCGATAATTTCCTACGCCACCGCGAGGCTTGAAGGCATCGCGGGGCAGGTGGTGGACATTCCATTCATCCGCGAACTGACGTTCATCCTCTGGGGGCGCGGCGTGGGCATCTGGTTCGCCCCGATACCCATCTTCAACTACGGCGGCGTGGCGGTAATGTGGCGGCAGGTTGAATTGACCGGGACGAGGTTCACGAGCCTCTGGAAGATGGAGGCAGTGCGCCTGCCCACGATTCTGCTCTGCGGTTTCCTGTTTTCCGAGTTCATCTGGAGGCTGGCCCCGATTCCATCGCAGGCGTATCCATTTGCGGAGAAGATGTGGGAACTTCAGGCCATGCAGCAGTGTCTGATCATTTCCTCGACTCTTGAGGGCGGTTCCTCGCCATTCTATGAGGCTTTGAAGGGCGAGGTGGTGGGCGTCGGTCTCGGTTTCGGCCTGGTCGGTTACTCTGTGCTGGCCTTGTTCGGCCTGCCTGTATTGTTCATTTACGGCGTGATCAGAGGTTTTGGCCATATGCCGCACTCGGTTTTCCCGCAGTTCGCCGGCGCGTTGCTGGGGCGGTATTACTTCTCACGCAAGTTCGGCGACAGATGGAAGCAATATGCCATCGTCCTGGCCGCAGGCTACAGTTGCGGCATAGGCCTGATATCCACGCTTTCGGTCGGATTCGTTTTCCTCTCGAAGTCGGTGTTCCAGTTGCCATACTGATGATCTGAAATCTCAAGTCTCAGATCTCAAATCCTCTCAAAATGGACGCCAGTCAGCGCAGTTTCAGGTCCGACACCGTTTGTGTGATCCTTGCCGCGGGGCAGGGGACGCGCATGCAGTCCGCGACGATGCACAAGGTCTGCTTCCCCATCGCCGGCAAGCCTGCTATAAACCGGACGATTGAAACGCTGAAGGCCGCGGGGATCAGGCGTTTCATCGTAGTTGTCGGCGCGATGGCGGGGCAGGTCGTTGAGACCATCGGACGCGAGCATCCAGAGGTCGCTTTCGTCTTTCAGTCCGAGCAGCTCGGCACCGGCCACGCGACGCAGATCGCAATCCGGGTATTGGAACAGGCCGAATTCAAAGGGAACGTGCTCCTGGCGCTGGGGGACAAGGTATTTGAGACGTCGGTCGTCCAGGAACTGGCTGAATTGTTCATGCGCAGCCGCGCGGACCTCGTTTTTGCCACGGCTCCGAAAACCGGGGGCGTCTCGCTCGGGAGGATCGTGGAGGACGAGACAGGGCGCGTTCTGGGCAACATTGAGCATCGGGACATCCAGCGCTCCCGCGCCCTCTGCGAGATGCTTCAGTCGCTGCCGGCCAAGGGAAGCATTTCCACATCGCGGCTCCTTGACGCAGCGTTGAAGCACATCCCCGCCCAGAAGAAACTCCTCAAAGCTCTGGGCGTCGTCGGCGACATGCTGATGTCATCAAAGAAGATCGCCGCGACGGAGTTGCGCCAGATCATCGAGAAGTCCGATCCGCTGATAAAGGTGGCGGGGCGCGCCATGACGGCGGACGAGCTGGAGGCCGCGTCTCCGACGGTCAACGTTTCGCTATATCTTTATCGCGCGGAATCGCTGTACGAATCGCTGGCGCAGGTGGAGGCAAAGAACGCGCAGGGCGAACTTTACCTGACCGACACCATCGCCCACTTGGCGAACGCCCGCGATCCGCAGGGGGAGCCGCTTTATCGCGTCCGTCCGCTGAAACTCGGCGATCCGGACGACGTCATGGGTTTCAATTCCCCTGACGAGCTTCTCTACATCGAGGAGGTTCTTCGCCGCCGATTTGCGGAGATGCGGCATGAGGTTGTAACGCGCCCGCGTCTTGCGGACAACGTCTGCAAACCGGTTGGAAAGTGGATGGAGATTTTCTCCGCAATGCCGGCGGAGTTGAGGGGACAGCTCGCGACGTTCTACGGCGACGATGCCGCCGCGATTGAGGAGCGGCGCAAATCGTTCCTTGCCGTCCTTCGCAAGTTCGGGGAGCGATACGGAGCGGAGCGCGACGTAATAATCGCCCGCGCGCCCGGCCGCGTGAACCTCATGGGCCGGCACGTTGACCATCGCGGCGGATATGTCAACGTCATGGCCATCAACCGAGAGGTAATAATGGTCGCCGCGTCACGCGATGATGACGTAGTGCGGATGACGAACACGGATTCCGAGCATTTTCCGGACAAGGAGTTCCGCATATCAGAATTGCTGGGCAGCATGGAATGGGAGGATTGGCTGAGCTACGTCAACTCCCGCCACGTGCAACAGTTGGTGCTCAACAGCCGGGGGGACTGGTCGAATTACGTCAAGGCGGCGGTGCTGCGGCTTCAGCAGGACAATCACAGCGTCCGCGTGCTGGGGATGGATTGCGCCTTCACCGGCAATGTTCCGATGGCGGCGGGGCTTTCCAGCAGTTCGGCCCTCGTGGTTGCCAGCGCAGAGGCGGCGGTGGAGCTGAATCGCTTCGATCTCACCGCGCAGCAGTTTGTTGATCTCTGCGGCGAGGGGGAATGGTTCGTGGGGAGCCGGGGCGGGTCGGCAGACCACGCGGCCATCAGGCTGGGCAGGCGCGGTTCGGTTGCCCACGTCGGGTTCTTCCCGTTCCGGGCCGACAAGCTGGTACAGTTTCCGGACGATCTTGCAGTCGTCATTGCCAACAGCCACATCAAAGCCGCGAAAAGCGCCGGCGCGCGCGATCAGTTCAATTCCAAGGTGGCATGTTACGAATTCGGCTTCATGCTCCTGCAGGACAGGCATCCGCAGTACCTGCATCTGATGGAACACGTCAGGGATATCGCGCCGGATCGGCTCGGAGTAAAGCCCAGCGCAATATATGAGATGCTCAAGTCTGTGCCGGAACCGCTCACTCGCAAGCAGATCAAGACCATGCTTGCCGAAAGGCATCGCGACAAGGTGGAGCGCATTTTCTCATCGCACGCGGAACCGGACGCCTACTGGGTGCGGAGCGTGCTGGCCTACGGCGTGGGCGAGACGGCCCGGAGCGCCGTCTTCGCCGATCTGCTCCAGGCCGGAGACGTCGGGAGGATCGGGAGCTTCATGCGCGTGAGCCACGACGGGGACCGCGTTTCGCGGACGGATGAGGGCGGGCGACGCGCGCCATACGCATGGCAGGTGACAGACTCCGCGCTGGAATCCCGCATCCAGGACCTGCGAAGCGAGGCGGTCGAGAGAGTGAATGCGGCGCAACTCTGGATGATGCCGGGAGGTTACGCGTGCAGCACGCCTGAGATTGACGGCATGGTTGACGCGGCCCTCGGCGTCGAGGGCGTCATCGGGGCGCAATTGGCCGGCGCAGGGCTTGGCGGTTGCATAATGGTACTGACGGACAAAGATAAGACGGACCTTCTGATGAGGGCGCTTACCGAACGCTACTACGAACCGGCGGGGCTTGAACCGGCGATGACCGTTTGCGTCCCCGTGGAAGGTTCAGGATTGATATCCGTTTGACGTTGATGAGAAATCCCCGGTTGTTACTTCGCCTTCAACCTTATCACAGTCAGCGAGACAGGCGGGAAGGTGTATCGGAAGGTCTTTCCGGAGACGGCAATGTCGCGCGTTCTCGGCGCAACCTTTGTCGGTTCGGCCAGCGAGTTCTCATCGTTCGGGCTGTCTGACGTTAGAACCGTCGCGCTTCCCTGCGGAGCAAGTGATTCGACGCCATCCACGGCGATTTCTGCATATCGTTTCTCGCTAGTTACGTTGACGACTTTCAGTATGACGTCACCGTCAGCTTCGAGCCTGCCCGCCGTCGCAAACAGGGAAGGCGCCCCGCCGATGTCCAGTTCGTGTATCAGTTTGCCGTCCAGCCAGCAGCGGACCGAATCGTCCTTCACCTCCACTTTAACGTCATACCATCTGCCGGTTTCGACCGAGCCTGAAACCTGAGGGCAAACCTGCGCCTGACGCCCGCCGTTGGCCCGCTCGATTCCATGGAACCTGTTGGACCACCCGCCAATGTTCCACCAGTAGAAGTGGTTGTCGTCCCGCGCGTGGAACAGGATCATGAAGCCTTCTTCTCCGGAGAGTTTGCGCGCCTTGAGGGTGATTGTGTATTCGCTCCACTTCGGGTCGCCGGCGATGATGACCGGGTTCTCATCCCCTGATGACTGGCGCAGCGCTCCGTCGGCGATATTCCACTCTCCACGGTTCACGCGCCACTTCTCCAATCCACCGGAGAAATCGTCCGCGAGTATCTCCCTGTCTCCGGACGTCACCTTAACGTCCTTGAATTCTGACTGTGTGCGCCATGTGCCCAGGCCGATCGGACCGCCGGTTTCAATCTTCCGGCGCGGCGACTTTACGTTGGTCTTCACGACGTAGTCCGGGCGGTTCGTCCCGAAGAGTTTCTGCGCGTAGTAGGACGGCGTGCCGTAGCTTGTCGTTCCGTCGAAACCGATAAGGTCGGGGTTCCAGCAGCGATCGTTGACGTTGACGAAGAGCGGCGCGTAGGACGCCATGACGACCATGTCCGCGTTGTTTTCCATGCCGGTCATGAATGCCGCCTCGCCGATCGCGGCGTTCAGATTGCCGGTCCCGGCCAACTGGGTGCATGCGTATTCGCCGACGTAGACCTTCGGGCCTTTGCGGTCGTATTTGTCATAGTGGAACGCGCTGTCAATGAAGAACTGGGGACTGCTGTAGTAATGCTCGTCGAGGATTTCCATCGGCGCGCTGATGACGCCCGAATTGGCGATTGTGATGATCTGCGGATATCGCTCCTTGATCGCTTTGAAGAACTTTCCGTAGTGCCTATTGTAATCCGGACCGCCGTTTTCGTTGCCGATTTCGACGTACCTCAGATCGAAGGGTTTCGGGTGGCCGGCGGCCGTCCTGACTGCGCCCCACTTCGAGTCCGCCGGGCCGATCGCGTATTCGATCGCGTCAATCGCGTCCTGAATCCACTGGTTTAATTCCTTTTCGGAAGCGATCTCGCCCTTGCGTCCCTGGCATGACATTCCACAGTTGGCGACGTACATCGCTGATGCCCCCAGGTCCTCGCAAAGCAGTAGATATTCGTGGTATCCGAGGCCGTCGGTGGATTGGTAATTCCAGAGGCACCAGTGTCCTGGGCGCGTCTCGATCGGGCCGATCGTCTTCTTCCAGTGATACGCGTTCTGAAGCGTGATTCCCTCGACGAAGCACCCGCCGGGGAAACGGACAAAGCCGGGTTTGAGGCCGGCCAGCTTCTCGGCAAGGTCAACGCGAAGTCCGTTTGTGCGGCCTTTCCATGTGTTGCGCGGGAATAGCGAAACCGCGTCAAGTCGGAATGCGCCGGGGGAAGTCGTCGCGATAACAAGCCGCGCGTGGGATTCGGTGGCGTTTGCCTTCAGGACGCACTCGTGCTTTTTCCACTCGCCGCTGATGTTCCCGATCTCGCCTTGCGCCAGGACGTTGCCCGATGCGTGTTCGAGGGATACTGCCAGCGGCCCTGCAAAGCCGCCCTCGCCGCGCGTGAAGAATGAGAGGGCGTATTCCTCTCCCTCGCGGACCGATATGCCCCAGTAGCCTGAGTTGGCGACGCCGACGCGGCCCGTGCCGGAGAGGGCATCTCCAGCAGATTTCGTCTCGATTCGGAGATTGCGGGGCGTGGCATCGTTCAGCGGTTCGGATTCCTCGAGCGACATCGCGCCCTCCGCGCCGCCGTCCAGAACAAGCGTCCACCCCGGCGTCAGGTCTGCAGCGTTGTAGCCGACTTCGAGGCCGTTCTTCGTGACCGCCTTGCTGCCTGCGACAGTCGTTCCCTCCGGCGGGCGGGCGTCCTCGAATGCGCGATTGCGGATCATTTCGGCGTAAAGCCCGCCATCTCCGGCGTGGTTGATTTCCTCGAAGAATATGCCGTACATGCCGGGGCTGACCTTCGGGCCTGGTTTGTCGGCATGGATGGTTATTGTCGAGACCTCGGCACCGGGGGAATCGGCGGCAATGGTTGAAAGCAACGCGGCAGTAAGAATCGCCATCAGTTTAATCCTCATGTTTCACCTCGAAGAACTTCAATCGGCCTGACGGGGCTGTCATTGCGCCGCCTTGCCGGACTTAGTGAATTCCTTCAGGAAGACGGAATCAATCGTGGCCCAATGGTTGCTCTGGGATTTCTCGGCGTCGCACTCGTAGAAGATTTCCGCCGTTGCGCCTTCGGCGACGAACTCAACGACCGGGAATCTATAACTCCCGCCCTTCGCCTCTGCGAAAATGGTCTTGCCGCCCTGCCTGACGCCGAATCGAGCGGGGATTCCGGATGTCGCGCAGGCTGCGCCAAGCAGGTATTTCGTTCCGGCTTTCAGTCCGGAGACCTGCTGCGAAAGGGCTGACCCGCCATCAGAATCAACATGCAGGAAACCGTTGAAGTTTCCGCTCTGCGTGTAATTATCCTCCACGCCTGCGCTGTTCTTCTTTGCCGCGCGGATTGTCCAGCCCGCAGCGTCGCCGGTTTCGAAGCCGGGATTCTGGATCATGGTGGGACGGATGCCGCGATATTTTGCAGAGAGCGTGGTGATGGAGCGTTTGGGAAGGATGAGTCTGAACCTTTCTCCCGGTCTGGCGACGACGAACTGCGCCAGCATCTCGTTCGCGCTTGTTCGCCGGCCATCAACGTCGCTCAGCCCTTCAAATCGCGAGAAGTCGAAGGGGATGGATATGTCGTCTCCCGTGGCGTTGACGGCGATGGCGATGACTGTCGCATTCGCCTCGTCAAGATACGCGTTGACCTTGATAGTCGGGGCCAGCGCCTCGATCATGCGCGATCCGGGCCGCAGGAAGCGGCTGTAATGGGCAACGGCAAAGAACGAGTGGCGGGGGATGAGCCGTCCCTCCCTTTCATCGAATAGGAATGACGGTTCCCACATGCACCAGACGTCGGCGCTCATGACGCGGTGCGCCTGATGAATCTTCATCGCGTAATTCAGGGCCTGGGCAATCCCGCGATTTTCCCAGTCGCCCCATTCGCTCATCCAGAGCGGTTTCCCGGCTCGGCGGGTCTTCTGCGCCCAGAGGAACAGGCTGCGATCGTCAACGAAGTATTGATGGCAGGCAAGCGTATGGATCGCGCCCCGCGCCGCGTCATTGTTGAGCAGTTCATCGAGATAGTTCAGACTGCTGGAATGCCCGGCTTCGGGGGCGTGTATGGGAAGATTCATGCCGCGCTTGTCCAGGGCTTTTCGGAGGGAGGAGATGATTTCAATCGCCTGCCGCGCATTCACGCAGCAACCCTCCTGCCCGCATTCAAGGTCCCACCAATTCGCGTCAGGCTCATTGATGGGCGATACGTAATCAAATGGTATCCCGAACCCGTCCCGATAATGTTCAAGGACGTTGCAGATGTGTTCGGCGAAGCGTTCGACCATATCATCGCGCAGGTTGTTGTCGCCCTTCTTTTTTGATCCGCTGGAGCAGCCTGTCACCGTCATCCAGTAGGGTGGGCTGTTCCAGAAGGCGACCATCTTTGCGCCGCGTTTGAGCGCGCCCCGCGCGTGCCAGAGGGACGATTCGTGGCCGTCCCATACGAAATGCCCCGGTTGCATCTCGAAGCCGACGCATTTCTTCGACCCCGGTCCGCGCCACATATGCTCGTGCGTCGGATCGTCTCCGCCCCAGACGTAGTGACGGCAGACATTCAGCCCCAGCCCGCCGTCATTTAGCGTGTAAAGCAGATCGAGCAGTCTCTCGCGCTCCGCGTCGGAAAGACTTGTGAACCAGGGGACATTTGCCTGATCCATGCTGCCCTGGCCCCAGCCTTCGATAGTGTGATATCGCAGTTCGGGCAGGATGACGACTTCCTTCAACTCGTCGCCGCGCAGACTATCTTCCATGACCAGAGCAAGTCCTCCGAGAAGGAGAAATGCCGAAATCAGCCTGATTGTCGTGTTTCGTCCCGCTGTATGGATTTTATCAATCGGAGCCATTACAGGAGATTAGCCTCACGGCGCATCCGACGCAATGTTTCAGACTGCGCGCCAGGCGATTTCCCATCGGATTTCCGATCCCGGCTCGCCGTCGGTCGAGAAGCGGGCAAGACCGTCGGCGTCAATCGTGAATTGCGCCGGTTCTCCGTTCAGGATTACTTTGAATCCTTCTGCTTTTGCGCCCTTCGGCAGACGGATTGCGAACTCGAATCGTCCGGAAGCGACCGGGCGATAATATCCATCATGCCTGTCCGGACTGTAAGCGAAACCCAGCAGGGGTAGCCTTAAGGCGAACGATTCCAGCGGCACAAGGGGGTCAATGACGATCATGCCGTCGCGGGGACGGACACCAGACAATTTGATGAGGCTGTGAAGCGGTCCGGCATGGCGATTCATGTTCATGACCGGGAAGTTGATGGCCGGGGTGAAGACGCTGTTGAAGGCCTGGCCCGCGTTCGGGCGACCGCTGGAGTAGTAGGCGTCCGGGCCGGACCAGATGCCGTACCAGAGGTCGGGATATGCCTCCGCCCGGGCCGCAAGCGTGGTCGAGAGGAAGAAACGCCACGCGGATTCCCGGTCAACATGCCCCCACGCCCATGCCGTCAATGAATCCACGGCAGCCCACGTCGAACCGGGATCGGCCACACTTCCATCCGCCGGCCAGATCATGAGCGCACCGGTGGCCTCCGGCCTGACGCAGCGTTCCTCGACGTTCGCAAACAGCCGTCGGGACTGTTCCTCGTTCAGAGCGCCGCCGAGAACCGCAAAAGGCTGCGCATCAAGGAAGAGTCTGTCGCGTCCGAACATTTCGTCTCCGCGCCCTGTGTAACCTCTGGCCATCCACTCGCCTGTCCACATCGGCTTGAGTGCATCGGTCTGTTTCGCCGCGAACTCACGCATGAGCGCGGCTGTTCCTGCAGCGATGTTTCCGAGGTGCCGCGCCATCGCAGGCAGGACGAGCGCGGCCAGCGCGGCATTCTGGGCGGATTCCCCCCGGAGGAATCCTATGAAGGGATGCCCGGACAGCGGGAGCAAACCGTCGTTCCAGTCGCCAGTTCCCGATCGGATCATGCCGTGAGCGCCGACTCCGACGCGGTTCGTCAGGTGTCTGAAGGACAGCTGGACGTGCTCGAAGACCTTGCCGGTTCTGCCTTTAGACGGCGGGTTAAAGGGAACGTCTTCCTCAAGGAATCCCATGTCGCGGGTGGCGGAAAGGTATTCCGCAAGCGCCCACATGAAGAAGAGGTCCTGATCGCTGCTCCAACTGTGAATCAGCACCCCGGACGAGACGCCGTGGCCCATGTGCGCGTAGGGCAGGGCGCCGGTTTCCGGGTTCTGGGTCGCCATCATGAAACGCAGCATCTCCCTGGCCAACGAAGGCCGCAGATACGTCAGCGCCAGGATGAAAAGGGCGAAGTCGCGCGACGCGCCGGACAACCCCTGCTCGAAGGAATACGCCGATGCCTGGTCAACGAAATGCGCGCGATAGAAATCGCTGTAAAGCGTTCCGGCCTGGAGGTAGTAGGAATGCCATGCGCACTCCCTTTCCAGCCACTCTGCTCCCTCTGACCGGAATCCCGCATGCGGGATGCGTTTTCTCTCTTTCGGAATCGAATGCTTTTCGACGAGGGCGCGGATGCCGGCCCGGTCGCTGTATCCGTAGATGTAGCGAAACCGTGCGGTTTCCCCCGGCGCAAGTCTCACGGTTCGCCGGAACTCCAGTATTGAGTCGCCGCGATGGGCCGGGCGGTTCTTGATGAGGCTTCCGTCCGCCGCTCCGGTGACTCCAGGAGGATCGGCTAATCCTCCCGATCCGAAGAACGCCCTTCCGTCAGTGGCGAATTGCGCGGCCCCGCTTGTCCCGTCATCCAGCGGCGCGAGAAATACGGTCTTCGGGTGGCAATCGAAAAGGAATGGCGTTTCAGGATGCGGAGCAAGCGACGGCCATGAGAAGTTGACGCTGATCCCCGTCGCGCCTGTCGCCTCGTCGTGAAACGCCGATACTCTGAAAAGGCGGTTTAGCGCCTTGCGCAACATGAGAAACGGCCTGACGATAAACGGCGTGAAAAGCAATTGCTCGGGATTGACGGCCCAGAACTCGACAAGTCCGATCTCCGCGTCGGCGTTGCTCTCGTTCCTGATCTCAGTCTTGGAGATCAGAACGGGATCATCACCGTCCGGGGCTTCAATGCGCTCGATCAGCGTCATTTCGTCATGCCGCGTTTCCTTCAGGAAATAGCCTGTGCCGAATACGCGCCGCTGAGTCGCGTCCTTCGGTAATCCGCCGCGCAATGTGCTGAAGGTCCGACCGTTCATGCTGATGAACTTGAACCCGCCGGAATAGCCCATCCGTTCCGGCTCCCACCGGTTCAGAACCTTTCCCCCGCGCCCCCAGTCGTAAAGCTGCACGTATCCGCCGTTATGGGCGGTGGCGATGACGCGGTCATTGCCCAGCAGGTGCCAGTGATCGCGCGACGCCCCCCGCGTTGTCTGATACTTGGCCCGCGCGTCGGACCGTTCGTCAAGTTCGTATTCATAGGCCGGCAGGCCGGAGGCGTCGGTGATCCACCTGCCGAAGCTCCCGCTGCCCTTCGGGTGTTCGGGGATTCGGGGATTGTCGTCGTTTAACCAGTCATGGAGATTGCTCATCTTTTCTTCCGGCATCGGGATGAATCCAGAACCTTATAACACCTTGCATGGTAAACGTCGCGTAACAAATTCTGAAGACCCTAGAACGGATAGGGTGGGGATTGGATTTTCCAAAGGCTGTGATATAGTGGAGTCATGGGTTTGAGGATGGCGCATTGCTCCGGTTTTTGGAAGGCGGCGGGCCACCAGGCAGAGAAAGGGCCGGAAGGGGAAATGGGAGGCGCAGAAATACGGTCGCTGTCCTCAATTTAACTTTTCAATTGCATAGGGGAGGTTAGAACCATGAACATGTGGAAAATTTGGGAAACGATTTTTTGTCTCGTTGCCGCGGCAAGTTTGTATGCAATGAATTGCTGGGCCGACACCATACAGATAGTAACCGACCCCAGCGCAAGCGCCCTTGACGTTTACGACGGCACCGTCGCATGGCACAGCAGGAGCGCCGGGAAGTCGGTGATCAAATATTGGAACGGATCAACCGTCCAAACCATCAATTGGAGCGGCCCAAACCCGCTTTACACAGGCATCACTGACGCTCCGATATCCTTGCAGGATGGCCAGATCGCATTTGTGGGCATCACCGATATGGTGGGTTTTGGCGATTTTCGCTATGATGTGCTATTCTGGAATGGTTCGACGGTCACGCAGGTAACCGACCAGAAATACGCGACCAAACCCAAGGTTTCGCTCTGGAACGGACTCGTGGCTTTCGAGGCTGATAATTCTGTGAAGTGCTGGTCACAGAGTGGTGGGACCCGGTCGTTGAGTAATGACTTTGGAGCCTGTCCTTCCGCATATAAGGAACAAGTAACGTGGCTCGAAGGCAGCACTCTCACGAGTAGAAACAGACTGAATATGTGGGACGGATCCTCTAAGACGTATCTCGGTAGCGCTCTAGATCCGGGAATAACTGTGAATCAGTGGGACTATGTTCTGCACGGGGCGTCGTGGGCGAACCTATGGTACCTTGCCGAACCTGAGAATCCACCGCCAAAATATTGGCTCTACTACGATGAGGTCAACGTGCCGGATGACACCAGGATTGATTATGTTGTCTATCCGGACGGTCCGATTCATGATGACATTGACATGTACGACGGCCATGTTGTCTGGGCCAAGAGCGACGGAAATGATTACGAGATATTCTACTGGGACGGCGTCAACGTAACCCAGATAACTGATAACTCGACGGATGACCTGCATCCGGCAATTTATCACGCTAGTCCTGCTCAGATTGTCTGGATAGGCCAGGGAGGCAACGTGTTTTTCACCGTCGTTCCAGAGCCAAGCGCCCTGCTTCTCGTTGGTATCGGATGTGCGGCTCTGGCGGGACGCCGCATCATGAAGCACCGGACCCAATCCAAGTAGATTATCACTGCCGCACATCAACGCCGACCCGAAAGGATCGGAGACGAGGATTTCGACTCGCATCTCGAATCAGTGGATAAAGCGTGTCACCCCAGCGCCTTCCTCAATTCCTACTCAGTCGTCTTCAGTGCTTCCTCGATGCCCGCCGGGCCGGTTCCGCCAGCCTGCGCCATTTCCGGCTTGCCGCCGCCGTATTGATTTCGGGGGACATCTAGATTTCAGGGGACATCATCAACAGTGTTCGTAGATTTCGGGGAACATCATAATATGGATTTTGAGCCAGTCCCGCGCGCATTGCGGCGGGCATTGACGCCGTCGCCCTTCCGCGTTAGCCTGTACTGCATGGGCAGTGTGGCAAGGGTCGTCGTGCTGTGCCTGCCGCATCACGTCGCACAGGATGGTGCGCGGCGCGCGGGATGAAGACATTCTTCCACTTGGAAGACTGCGCCCTCGCACTGACAGCTTACTGACGTGCCAGGTAAAATGCTACAGGCGCGGAAGTACCACCAAAGTAGCGGGAAAACTGTATGATGTCCCCGGATATCAAGGACCGGAAGGGGAAATGAGAGATACAGAAGTATGGTCGCTGTCCCCGATTTTTCGCGGTCATTGCCCAGCAGATGCCAGTGATCGCGCGAAACTCCCCGCGTCGTGTTGTATTCGGCCAGCGCGTCGGACCGTTCGTCAAGCTCGTATTCATAGGCCGGCAGCCCGGAGTCGTCGGTAATCCACCTGCCGAAGCTCCCGCCGCCCTTCGGGTGTTCGGGGATTCGGGAATCGTCGTCGTTCAACCAGTCATGGAGATCGCCCATCTTTGCTCCCGGTCTCAGGGTTAATCCATAACCTTATAACACATTGCAATGAAGACGGCGCTCAGCAAAACTCAAGTCGAATCGCTTTGAAGCCGGTTCTTGTGTGGGAGCGTAACGATTGTATAATATACGTATGAAGCGTTTGCTGCGGCGCGTTGGAATAAGAGAAATGAGTGTGCAATACCGGTTTTCCAAGATTGCTGTATTGCTCGTGACTGCCAGCCTTCTTCCCGTCTTGGCGTTTGCCGAGGATGAGGCCGTCGAGCTCCCAACGACTCCCGAATGGGCGAAGGAGGTTGTCTCGAAGGAGCAGCTTGCGGCTGCCGCAGAATACGGTATCCCCGTCGCCTTTGAGAACAGCATCGGGATGCGGTTCGTGCTGATCCCGGCGGGCGAGTTCATGATGGGCAGCAAGCACTCACCGGAGGAGATCCGCAGTCGCTGGAGTGACGATACCGAATGGTACAAAAAGGAACTGCCGCGCCACAAGGTCAAGCTCACCAAACCGTTCTATCTGAGTATCTACGAAACTACACGCGGGGAGTTCGGGCGTTTCGTGCGCGAGAAGGGGTATAAGACTGATGTAGAGAAGACGGACGCCTTTACAGAGGAGGGGGGGGCCAGTACAAGGAATCTGCTGGCGATGCCCTGGATTCGAGCAGACGGATAGACACCCGGTCGTGTGCGCCAGTTGGAACGACGCGAAGGCGTTCTGTGACTGGCTCAGCGGCAAGGAGGGCAGGTCATACGGCCTGCCGTCGGAAGCCCAATGGGAGTATACCTGTCTCGCGGGAGTGGATGGAGTCTGGTGGTGGGGAGACAGGGAAGAGGACGCCAAGGGCAACGCGAACGTCAGAAGCTCGGCCGAGTACCTCGACTGGCCTAACCCGTTCAAGGGTGTAAACGACGGCTATATTTACACGGCCCCCGTTGGGAGCTTCAAGCCGAATCCGTGGGGGGTGTACGACATTATTGGGAACGTTTGGGAATGGTGTAAAGACTTATTCGGTCCTTATCCATCGGGTAACGTCAGCGACCCGAAGGGACCTTCTTCCGGTCCCGGTCGCGTGTTCCGCGGCGGAGCCTGGAGCTGCAGTTCTTACCTTGCTCGTTCAACCGGCCGCAGTGGGTTCCCACCATGGTTCTCTAACGTGGACTTCGGTTTTCGTGTGATGTTGCCGTCCGGGACTGGGGAAGGGAAATCCGAGGAAATACGTGGGCGTTAACAATAGTGTTCGGCACGTCAGTTGCCGTTGTAGATAATAGGGTATGGTTGGACTTGCTGACAGCGGCTCGCGAGCGCCTATATGGCGCATTACCGTAATGGGTCTTTGCTTCGCAAACCTTCCGCTCCGTCTGTCAGCCATTATTCTACATTGACACGCCCGCCGCTCCCCTGGAACATGATTGCCGTTGCGCTTCTTCCTGGTAAAAGGCGGTTTGCGGAGGAATAAGGAAATGAAGACGACGGACATCACCATTAGATTCATAGCTGCTGTTCTGGCATCGTCATTTGGCTGTGCTGCGATTGAGCGTGAGGGGCAGGGGCCGCCGGAATTCGCGGCGGGGCAATGGCGGGTGCGCGACGTCGCCGCTGATGGGATGGCCGCAAACAAGCAATCATCCGGCATCCGGAAGTCCGGAGTTGACAGCGAAGTGTCCGCATCGCAACTCGGCATCCGCCTGAAATCGGAAGCGCACGCCGAATCGGGGGTTTTGAGGTTATCATGCGAATGCGCGGATACGACCGGGCGAGATCGCGCCGTGACGCTCTCGTTCTGCATGAAGTTTGAAGCAAGCGGCGGCGTATGGCATGACGACCCGCAACGCGCCAGAAAGATCGAGGGTGTCGGCGAGTTTGCGAATCTTGTTGACGTCGGCTACGGGGTGACCGGCATGGCGTCGCTCTACCCGCTTGCCGTCGTCTCCGTCGGCGACAAAGCGCTGTGCCTTGCCGTTCCGCCGGAGCCGCCGCGAATGGTTCGGTTCGTCTATGACACAGCACAAAAGGAGTTCCGCGCCGAATTCGATTTCGGGCTTTCACCCATTCCGGAGCTGTTTCCATCCCGCGCGGACGCCGCCGTCATCGCCTATGAAGTCGGCGTCGAATGGCCCTTCCGCCGCGCGCTGGCAAGGTACTATGATCTGTATCCCGACGCCTTCCGCCGGCGAGTCTCAAAGGGCGGAATCTGGCTCCCGTTCCAGTCAATCGCCAACATCCAGCGCCCGGAAGATTTTGGCTTCGCCTTCCGGGAGGTCGCGCCGGGCGATCTCCATACCGTTGCGGAGGACGACAAACTCGGAGTTGGCAGCTTCATCTATTGCGAGCCTCAGACCAACTGGCGCTCATTCAGGGGGGAAGAGAAACCGACATACGAGGCGTATCTCGCCCAGTTGAAGGAAGACGCAGATGGCGGGGATGCGAAGTCCCGCGCCACGCTCAACAGCGCAATCGAGCGGGAAGACGGGCGCTGTGACCTTTACCTCGAACCCATCGCGTGGACTAAGCAGGCCCCGTTCGGCTGCAACGCCGATCCGGGAGCGCCTTCAAATGATTTCCAGAACAAGGCGCAATACGAGATGTCCCTGCTGGAAAAGGTCCTCGGCTGGAAAGATCAGCCGCCGGCAGGGCTGGATGGCGTCTATATTGATTCCATGGAGGGCTGGGGGCTGATTCAAAACTATCGCCGGGAGCACTGGCGCGTCACGCGGTACCCGCTGACTTTCAACCCGGAGACGCGCAAGGTCTGCCTGTTCAACTTCTGGGGGACGCATGCCTTCATCAAGGATCTGTCCGGACGGCTGTGGGAGAAGGGCATGGCGCTGATGGGCAACGACGCCTTTTTCCGGTTCTGGTTCCTCGCGCCCTACGTGGATATTCCCGGGCGCGAATATCGCTGGATTGAGGACGGCAAGTGGCAAAGCGTTTCTGATGAACGCTATCTTTTCCTCCGTTCGATGGCCGCGCGCAGGCCGTACCTCATGTTGATGAACAACGATTACGACGCGGCGGGCGGGCGCATGGAGGAGTATTTCCAGCGCAGCCTCTTCTACGCCGTCTACCCCAGCATGTTCCACGGACACAGCAGCCTTTCCAATCTTGCGTATTTCTACAATCCGGACTGGTATAACCGCGACCGGCATCTCTTTCTGAAATACGTTCCGCTTATCCGGAGGCTCGACCTTGCCGGATGGGAGCCGGTTCCCTTTGCAGCCGTCGCGCCGGAAGAGATACGGATTGAAAGATACGGGTTGGCTGGGGACGGCAATCTTGCCTTCACGGTTCATAATCCGACCGACGCGGGGAAGAGCGTCGTCGTTAAGCTCATGAGGAAGGAGCTTGGAATACGCGGCAAGGTCGGCGCGATGGAGTGGATCGGGGGCAGTGAGCTTGATGTTTCCGAAGAGGGGGAGGAAATCGTAATCAGGTTGGAATTGAATTCACACGGCTATGCTGCGATCGGGATTGATTCCATCAAATGGCGATCAGGCGGTGAAGTGCGCACGTCCGGTGCTTTTTCCGATCATTGATCCCCAGATCATAATCAGATTAAGTCAGCGTTCTGTGCGAGGTATTCACTTCCAGCATGGCCCGTCCGCGCATATCCGCGTCCATCTGTGGCTCGAATCTCATACCCACTCATCCGCCGGATCGAATTTCGGAATTGCCGTGACCAGGAGGCGCAATTTCCCAACGGCCCTGTGTCTGCATCCCGGCTTAATCATCACGGCTGATCCGCGCCTGACCGGCAATCTTTCGCCGTCAAGCTCGATTGTGCCCTCCCCCTCAAGAATGAAGTAGATTTCCGTAAGCTTCTTGTGATAGTGCGTCTGCGCGTCGGTCTTGATATCAACGATATGCGTCGAGGCCGTCGCGTCCGGATCATCCAGGAAACCCCGCCGCGTCAGCCCGCACGGGCATGGTTTCGGATCGAGTTCATCGAGTTGATGAAAGAGATAACGCCTGCCGCGCCCAGCCTCCGGTTTACTCATTCCAGCGCTTTCCTCAGTTCCGCCTCAGCCGCCTTCAGCGCTTCGTCAATGCCCGCCGGGTCGGTCCCGCCGGCCTGAGCCATATCCGGTTTGCCGCCGCCGCCGCCCTTGACGATGGGCGAAATCTGCTTGAGCAGCTTGCCCGCATGAAGCCCGCGTTTGAGCAGGTCCGGCGTCATGGCGGCGATCATGAGGACTTTGCCTTCCCGGACGCTCGCAAGGCAAAGCGCCACGCTGTCGGCGGCCTTCCTGATCGAATCCGCAGCCGCGCGCAGGTCGTCCGCGCTCGCGCCCTCGAGGTTGGCGCAGACTATCTTCGCCCCGCCTACCGCCGGGGCCGAGGCCAGCGCCTGCTGAACAGAGAATCCGCTCTTTGCGCTCCGGGCCTGGGAGAGTTCCTTCTGGAGCGACTTGACCTGCCCCTGAAGGTCGGCAGCGCGTTTAAGCAGCGCGGTCTCCGGCGCGCCCAGCGCATCGCTCAACGAGCTGATCAGACCATCACGCTCCCTCATGCGCTTCATTACGCCCGTTCCAGTGACCGCCTCGATACGGCGAAGCCCGCCGCCGATCGAGCCTTCGGACAGAATGACGAAAGAGCCGATGCAGCCGGTCGCACCGACGTGCGTGCCGCCGCAAAGCTCCCGGCTCAACTCCCTGCCTGTTTCCCCGACGCCGACGACGCGCACCTTATCCTCATATTTCTCCCCGAACAGGGCGATAACGCCTTCGGCGCGGGCGGCTTCAAGCGACGCAACACGGGTGGCGACCGGATGGTTTTCCAGTATTCGCGCGTTGACGATGTCCTCTACGCGGCGCAGTTCGTCCGCCGTCATGCCGCCGTGATGGTGGAAATCGAAGCGCAGGCGGTCCGGCGCGACGCGAGACCCCGCCTGATGCGCGTGGTCGCCGAGCACGTTGCGCAACGCGTGATGAAGAAGGTGCGTCGCCGTGTGGTTGCGCATTGTGGCGTTGCGCGTTTCGCGGTCAACCTCGACGCTCAACCTTATGCCCGCCGTGATGCGCCCGGCCCCTACCTTGCCGGCATGGAGGTAGAAGCCGTCCGTTTTCTCTACGGTTGTGAATTCAAAATGCGTCTTGCCGTCGGCGGAGGCCATGCGTCCCATGTCGCCAATCTGTCCGCCGGCCTCGGCATAGGCCGGAGTAACGTCGAGAATGACGCTTCCTTCCTGACCTTCCGCCAGCTCCTCTACGACGGCCGACTTGTCGGCATTCAGAACAGCCACGACGACGGAGTCCGCTGACAAGGCTTCGTAACCGACGAACCGCGTCTGGCGTAGGACATTCTTGAGATCGGCCAACGGCCCGCCGCCGAAGACCGGCCCCTTGAAGCGGCTGCCCGCCTGGCTCTGGGCCTTGTGTTTCTCGATTTCCGCGGCGTACGCCTCCATGTCCACGTTCAAGCCCTGCTCGCGCAACAGCGATTCTGTCATCTCTACCGGGAAGCCGTACGTGGCGTAAAGCTCGAACGCGTCGGCGCCGGGGAGGGTTCCCCGCCCGGATTCCTTCATGCGCTCGGCGTGGCCCTCCAGGATGAGCATTCCGCGTCCGACGGTCTTCAGGAACGCCTCCTCCTCGGCGCGGATGACGTTCTCGACCTGGTTCCTGCGGTCAATCAGATCGGGGTAGACATGCCCGAAGAGGTGGACGACCTTTCCGACAAGACCGTGCAGGAAAGGTTTTTCAAGGCCGAGTTGCGCGGCGTCCCGCACGGCGCGACGGATGAGGCGGCGCACGATGTAGCCGCGCCCCTCGTTGGACGGCAGCACGCCGTCCGTCACGCAGAACGTGACCGACCGCGCGTGATCGGCTATCCGGCGCACAAGGGGGGAGGTGCGGATCGAGCCGGGATTCCCGGGCGCGATAACGTTGCATATCTGCGAGACGACGGGTTCGAACACGTCAATCTCGAAGTTGCTCTTCACGCCCTGCATGACTCGGGAGATGCGCTCCAGCCCCATGCCGGTGTCAATGTTCTGCTGAGACAGCGGGACGAGAACGCCGCCCGGCTGCCTGTCATATTGCTGGAAGACGAGGTTCCAGACCTCGACGAAGCGCCCGCAGTTGCACGACGGATTGCAGTCCGACTTGCAGCATCCCACGTCCTTGCCCCAGTCGAAGTAAATCTCCGAACACGGCCCGCAAGGTCCGTCCGGTCCAAGAGTCCGGGCGTTTGCCGGCCAGAAGTTGTCCGATTCGCCAAATCGGAAAATCCTGTCCGTCTGGACGCCGACAAGGTCCTGCCATATGTGGTGCGCCTCGTCGTCATCCTCGAATACGCTGATGAACAGCTTCGACTTGGGTATCTGGAGTTCATCCAACATGAACTCCCACGCCAGGAAGATGGCGTCCCTCTTGAAGTAATCCCCGAAGGAGAAGTTGCCCAGCATCTCGAAGAACGTCTGGTGCGAAGGCGTGAATCCGACGTTGTCAATGTCGCCCGTGCGGATGCACTTCTGGCACGTCACGGCGCGTTTGTAGCCCATGTCGCGCCTGCCGTAGAAGGCATCCTTGAACTGCTGCATGCCGGCTACGGTGAAGAGGGTCGTGTCATCCCCCGTCGGCACGAGAGTGTCGCTTGGAACGTGCGTGTGGCCGTGTCGCTCAAAGAAGCTTGTGAATCTTCGTCGAATCTCGTCGGTTTTCATCGTTTCTCAATCGGGCGATAACCCTTGTCGGTGTGAAGCAGAATGTCCTGCCCGTCCAGCGGCCTGACAGCGTTCAGGAATTCGGCCAGATTCTTTACCGGATTGCGGTTCACCTCGTCAATGACGTCCCCGGGACGCAGCCCGGCCTTCCATGCCGGCGTGTCCGGGGCTACTTCCTCAACCATGACTCCGTTAGCGTCCTTATGTGACTGCGGCAGCGGCACTATCTTCGCCCCGCGCCAGAACCTCGGGCTTGGCGCGGCGGACGGCGAATCCGGGACGACCTCGCCGAGGGTCATCTCGATCCTGATTCTCGCTCCGTCGCGCAGGACGCCAAGCGCGACCTTGTCCCCGACGGCGCGGGATTTAAGTGCGGCGGCAAGGGTATCCGGCGCGTCAATATCCTGTTCTCCGAAACTCAGGAGAATGTCGCCCTTGCGCAGTCCGGACATCGCGGCGGGGCTGTCCGGGACGACGCTTTCGATCAGGATTCCCTTGCCGGGCGTCGCTCCGAAGCTTTTCGCGCGCTCCCTGTCAACCGGCCCGGCCGAGAAGCCCATCCACGGCTTGCGGACGCTTTCGCCGGACTTCAGGCGTTCTATGATCTCCAGCGTCTGGCGGTCGAAGGGGACGGCAAAACCGATTCCCTCGAAACCACCCGACATGCTGGCGATGGCGACGTTGACGCCTATCATGCGGCCATGTATGTCAACCAGAGGCCCGCCGCTGTTGCCGGGGTTAATCGCCGCGTCCGTCTGGATCAATCCGGTGAAGTCTCGTCCTCTGTCATGCGAACGGGTTGCGCGGTTGACTGCGCTGACGTGTCCCGCGCTTGCCGTCGGCTTCGGGTCCTCGCCGATCGCGTACGGGTAGCCGAACGCGATTGCGAACTGCAAAACTTTCACCTCCTCCGCGGGGGCCCATTCAAGCGCCTTCAGCGGTTCGCCCGCCTCGATCTTCAGCACGGCCAGGTCGCGCATGCTGTGCGCGCCCAGGACAGTCGCCTCGAACCGGCGTCCGTCGGAAAGCATCACGCCGACCTTGCTGTTTCCGGCGCAGACGTGCTCATTGGTCAGGATGTAGCCCTTCGGATCAATGATCGCGCCGCTGCCGACGTTCATGCCGACCTGCGCGGCCTTTTCCCCGAAGAAGCGCTTCTTCTGCTCCGCGAAGGGGTCTTCCAGCAGGTTGGGATCGCTCACTACGCCGGACGCCGTCATGCTGATGATTGACACGACGGACGGCGTGACTTTTTCGGCGCACGAAAAGTAAGCCTGCTCCAACTCGGCGACGGCGTTCTGAGCGCGGACATCAAGACACGCGACAAAGAGCAAAGCAATGGCGGCCTTAAGCGAAGCCAATGCCATCAGCGTTGCCGCCGCGGGCTGCCTCTGCTTGCGAGGCGGGAAGCAGAATTTCCCGTTCAATGGCGCAAGCAAGCTTGCGCGCTCCAAGCGGCGGCTAGGCATCCTTTTCTGTTTGCGCTGCAGGGGCCGGCTCCTCGCCGAGGCGATGCAGAAGGTGCGGGGCAAGCTCCTTGAGGATCGCCTTCTCAACCTCAAGGCTGACGTCCGGGTTCTCCGCAAGGAACTTGCAGGCGTTCTCCCGACCCTGCCCGATGCGGGTGTCCCCGTAGGCGAACCATGATCCGCTTTTCTGAATAGCGCCGACCTGGTCGCCCAGGTCAATCAGGTCGCCTTCGCGGCTGATGCCGCTCTTGAACATCATGTCGAACTCGGCCTTGCGGAAGGGCGGCGCGACCTTGTTCTTGGCCACGGAGGCGCGGCATCGGCATCCGATGGCCTCCTCGCCTTCCTTGATGGTCGTGATGCGGCGAACGTCAATGCGCACGGAGGAGTAGAACTTCAGCGCCTTGCCGCCCGGCGTAGTCTCCGGATTGCCGAACATGACGCCGATTTTCATCCGGATCTGGTTGATGAAGATGCAGCACGTGCGAGACTTTGCGATTGCGGAGGTCAACTTTCGCAGCGCCTGGCTCATCAACCGCGCCTGCGCACCGACCTGCACGTCGCCCATTTCGCCCTCGATTTCGGCGCGGGGGACCAGCGCGGCCACGGAGTCTACGACGATCACGTCAACCGCGTTAGATCGCACGAGTTGCTCGACGATGTCCAACGCCTGCTCGCCCGTGTCCGGCTGGTTGACCAGGAGGGCGTCAACGTCAACGCCAAGCGACCGTGCCCAATCCGGGTCAAGCGCGTGCTCTGCGTCAACGAACGCCGCCAGGCCTTCGGCCTTCTGGGCGTTGGCAATTATGTGCAGGGCCAGCGTCGTCTTGCCGGAGCCTTCGGGGCCGTAAATCTCGATCACGCGCCCGCGCGGGACTCCGCCGACGCCAAGCGCGATATCCATCGCCAGCGATCCCGTGGGGATCGCCTTGATGCCTGCCGCGCCCGGTGATGCCCCGAGTTTCTGGATCGAGCCTTGCCCGTATTGCTTTTCGATCTGCTGGATGGTCCGATCCAGCATCTCCTGCCGTTTGCCCTTGTCCGAATCCCTGGCCGGAAGCGCCTGAACGCCCGGAGCCTGCTTTGCTTTCTTAGCCACCTGGTTACCTCTTTCCCCTTCTCGCGGGACAAAAAAAACCGCCGTGGGCCTGCCTCACAATCGAAACGGCGGCGTTTGACTTGCGCCGGCCAATGCCCACTTAGTGAAAAGACCCGACATATCGCCCTTGCTGAGACGCGCATTCTAACATATTCGCCAGCTTAATTGGAGAGTCAAACGTAGTTCACTGAATCAATTTCATGCAGCAGGAGACACACCATTCCCAAGACATCCTTCATTCATATTTACCGGTATCTCTTTCATTCGTCGGACAGTCCTATCCGCCTGATCGTCTTGTAGGTCGGGCCGTCCGGCTTCAGAATGCTCTCGAAAAACGTGATAGCCGTCACCGCGAACGGTTTCTCCGCCTCGTGATGCGGCTCGGTCAGCGCTTTCAACAACCGATCTTCAATCCTGTCGCCCCTGGCCCTGCAGAGGGTGATATGCGGGACGAATCGCCTGTTCTCCGCCGGAATGCCGATCTTTTCCTCAATTCTGCGCTCAAGGTTTTTATTCAATGCCTTCAGAAAACCGTCCGGATCGTCGGCCATCAGGTGAACGACTCTTGGCCTACGCTCGTTGGGAAACATTCCAACTCCGGCGAATCGCATCGGTTTTTTCATCAAGCCTGATGCGGCATCTGAGAGGATTTCACCGGCGGAACGCGCCTCCGCGTCGGTGACATCGCCCAGGAACTTCAGTGTTATATGCAGGTTCTCAGGGCTGACCCACTTGACGGACCTGGAATCAAGGCGGCGCAGTCTGACCAGCAGCGTTGCCGCGGCCGACTTCCCCGCTTCGTCCAGCTCCGCAGCTAAGAAGGCCCTCATTCCGCGCCTACTCCAGGCTCATCATCTTCACGAATCGCCGCAGACGCGCGTTCAGCTCCGACCATCGCAACACCTCAAGCCGGTTCATGCTGAACGATTCGATGTTGAACGACGCGACGACTTGCCCGTGGACGAGCGCCATCTTCAACTGCCTCGCGTCCACCTTCCCGCCTGCGGCCAGGTACCCCATGAACCCGCCGGCGAAGCTGTCTCCCGCTCCCGTCGGGTCAACGACGTCCGCAGTCGGATAACCCGGCCATACGAAGTGAAGCCCATCGCCGGAGAGCATGGCCCCATGCTCTCCTTTCTTAACTACCACAAGCCGTGGCCCTTTGCTGCGAATCCATCCGCAAGCCTTTATCAGGCTGTCCATCCCGGAGAGCATCCGGGCCTCGGCGTCGTTGACCACCAGCGCGTCCACTCGCTTCATCAGTTTCAACAGCGCCATTCGCTCATGCTCGATCCAAAGGTTCATGGTGTCGGCCATCACGAATTTCGGCTTGCGTAACTGCTTCAGTACCTTCATCTGCGTCTGCGGGGAGGCGTTGGCCAGGAAGGCGAAGCGCGACGATGCCCATGCCTGGGGCAGTTTGGGCCTGAAATCCGCAAGCACATTAAGATGAACCTCTTTTGTCACGGCGCTGTTCATGTCGCCCGTGTAGGCGCCCCACCACCGGAACGTCTCGCCGTCGCCAACCTCCAGACCGTCCGTGTCTGCAAGTTTCTTGATACGCTTCAGGTATTCTTCGGGGAAGTCCCGTCCGACGACGCCTACCATGCGAGGCCGGGTGAAATGCCTTGCGGCGGCGGAGAAATAAACAGCCGCCCCGCCCAGCACGTCCCTGACCGAGCCATGCGGGGTGTCAACAGAATCCATCGCCACTGAACCGACGACAAGCAGTTCCACGCGTTCATCTCCTCGTTTGACAATCCGGATTTTACGTTGGATGAAATCGGACCTTACGGCAGCAACGCCCTGATCTGCTCCATGCTCATCCTTGCGGCGGCGACGACGTCTCCCTTCATCACCTTGCTGATGTAACCGAACGATTCGAACTCGACCGAGCAGAAGCCGCCGTAACGCATGTCTCGCAGCGCCGTGAAGAAGCCCTTCCAGTCAACGTTGCCCTCGCCCAGCAGCGGGAAGAGGAACCGACCCATCTCCGGGATGCCGACGGCGTCCTTGAGATGAACGTGCTTGATCCTGTCGCCCCATTGCCGCGCCATCCAGCCGGAGTCGGTGTTGCCGTAAAGCACGTCATGCGACGGATCGAAATTCACTCCCAGGCTTGAGCTGTTGTAGTGTTCGATGAGAAATCTCGTCGTGTAGAAGTCGTGCGCCAACATCCCGAAGACGCCCTCGACCGCCAGATTGACCCCCAGCCTTTCGGCTTCCGGAACCCATCGGTCGTAGGCCTCGAAGACCATTCTCCACGCTTCGCCCATGGTAATATTCTTGCCGACAACAGGCGCGCCCGGATCCCACGGCGCGGGGCCTGTGAAGAGATTCATCGTCTTTATGCCGTGTTCGGCCCCGGCCTGGATGCATTCGGCGACGAGGCGGACGCGATCGGCGCGGGCGTTCTCATCCCGCGTGACGACGTCCTGCTGAACGACCAGTTCACTCGGTTCAAGCCCGCCGGAGCGCGTAACCGCAACGACCTCCGCGAGCTGCGCCGGCTTCATGGCGCGTGGATTGAAATGAGCAAGCGTCCATTCGACGCCGTCATATCCGATTCCTTTCAGGATTTTGACCACCTCGCGCGCCGGCATACTGCCGAATCCCAGCGACGCCATGAACGCGAATTTGAGTTCCGACATGATTTTCTCCTTTGTCACGCTTACGCGTGGTTGTCTGACACGGATGCCGGCGACTGCAATGGGAAGATGCGGGAGGCATGGCTCCCTTTACTGCAAGGCTGAAGGATGGCTTCAGCGCTACAAAATGGTAATCCCGCAAGAGTATGAAAAGCAACCTTATGCTTCGAGTTCAAGGGATTGACCTTCCATTGCGGGATCGGGGGGCAGGTCGAGCAGACGTATGATCGTCGGGGCGACGTTTATGAGCGACGGCGACTGCGCCGCGAATTTCACGTTCGAGAACAGAACCCCGGGCGCTTCCGGCGGATCAACAAGATGGTCCCCCGGCCAGCTTTCGATGTTCGATTGAATCAGCGGGGCGGGACATGCCCCGATGGCCGTCTGCGACGAGGCGCGGTATCCCGGCGCGTAACCTACGACGATATCGGGGGCCTCGCCGGCCCTGGGGCCTGCATATAGATCGCAACCGCGATACACATTCAGAATGACTTTCCCGCCACCCTCCGAATCCCTGAATGATTCCAGCCCTGAGATTATCCGCCCAATGACATCAGCGGCGTCGCAGGGGCGGACGATGCCGCCAGACTCCCGCCCGGCAAGGTTCAGGTAGACGCTTGAGAATCCCACTGCGTAGGCAAGAGTTCGGGACCAGTCCACGGCCCTGAACAACGGGCGGTCACGATCCGCCCGATCCTTGAGCGCCAGGAAACCGTTCTCAGCAAGCCATGAATTCAGATGAACCGCGCGACGGAATGAGCCGAAGCCGTGATCGGACGCAATCAGCAGCGCCGTTGAATCGCCTGCCGACGACAACAGACCGCCGATGATCGAATCCATCCGGCAGTAGCAATCGTCAATAACCGTTCCGTATTTCGCGGCGAAATCCGGATTATGCGCAGGATGACCGGGGTCTAATGCGCTCCAGAAAACGTGCTGAATCCTGTCTGTAGTGTCGAAGACGAAAGCCAGCAGTCCGGAGTCGAATCCGTCCAGGCATGCCCCCATCATTCGCTCTCTCTCGCGCATCACGTCATCGCATTGGGCAAGAAACGCCTCCGGAGACAGAACGCCGTCTCTCAGGGCGTTGGTGTCCTCCGGAACCCCCAGTGTGCTGAAAATCCCGATCTTTTTCGCAAGTTCGCGCGCGAAGGCTTCCGGATGCGAGATGTCGAATGCAGGCTCACGGGGATTGACCTGCAGCGGTGTTACATAGATTTCAATTTCAGATTCTGTTGATTTGAAGAAGAAGCGGCATACGCCCGAAATCTTGTCCCCGGCATCGGAACGAAGATTCAGCCTGATCCAGTCACTCCAGCCTCCGGCTTGGATGCGACTTTCTTCACTTCCCACTCGGAGAGTTAAAGAGGACTTCCCGCTTTCAACGCAGATTCGTATCGGTAGCGATGATCCGCCCGGGCCGGTCAACTTCGCATCGGCAATGCCGTCCCGAAAGTCAATCGTAACGACTGCGCCTTTGAGCCTGGTTTTCTCAGCCTGTTCAATGCGCCTTGTCGTCAGTAGGGTGTAGCGTCCGGGATTGAGCGTCAGGTCCGGCGCGCCCATTCCGGCCAGCATCCGACCGCCAAAATCATCCGGGGGCAGCGTCAGCGGCCAGCGGATGACCGTAGTCGGAATGCCAGACTCCGCTGCGCGTCGCCAGAAGGTCGGCCCGCTTCGCATCGGGAGGAATATCTGCCTGCCGTTGACGACCCGACCGGGCTTGAATATCCCCAGGTCGGGCATGTAACCGTCCGGATCGCGCCGGATGAAGTCAAACACGCCGTGGACGCCGGGATTGCATCCGGAAGCCATCGTGCTCCATGCGACGGGGCTTTGCGATGGATTGCTGGTCGCAAGCCGGCGATATGTTCCGGCGGAGGCCAGGCGCGCAAGATTCGGAATCCGCCCGCAGGCCATAAGCCTTTCGACTATGACCGGACTGAGACCGTCAACGCCCAGCAATATTATCCTGTCATATGCTTTCACGGTTCAGCCGGATTATTGCGGATTCAGTCAGCCGGTTCCGATGACGATTCCCGCTCCGTGAACGCTGCCGCCTCGCTCAAGAACCACGCGCCCAAGCGCGGGATTCCGCTCGGCCAGCTCCACGACCACGGGGGCGCTCAGCGAGACCATCGTCTCCGCGACCTCGGTATTTTCAAGACGGTCGGAGAGTTCTTCCAGAACCTCCAGCGAGGAGGAGTTGATGCGCTTGGCGATTTCCAGCACTTCGCACGGGCTTTCCTGCGTCAGAGCCTTCAGGATCAGTATGTCGCCTTTATTCAATGGGGCTTCAGACATCCAGAAAAGCCTGACGGTTATCCGCTGGAAGGCTTCGGGCGCGTGGGATGGATCGCAGAGGATTTGCCCGCGGCGGCATTCGACATCGTCGGGCAGGACCAGCGCCACGCACTCGCCCGGTTCGGCTGTTGCGCGGCTGCTCTTGAATCTCTCTATCGAGGCAACCTTGGTCCTGACCTTGTCCGGCAGGATCAGAACCTCATCGCCGGCGTTCAACAGGCCGCTTTCGATGCGGGCCGCTGCCAGGCGCTTTCCGTCGAAGCGATAAACGTCCTGAACGCACACCCGCGCGGGCAGGTTTTCCTCGGTCACGGCCTTTATAGTGTTCAGCGCCTCGATGATGGTTGGTCCGTTGTGCCACGGCATTCTGTCGGAGCGGTTCACGACGTTGTCGCCGTGCTTCGCGCTTATGGGGACGAAGGCCAGCGGGCGGGCGCCTATCCGTTTAAGGAATGAGCCAAGCTCTTTCTTGACCGTCTGATAGACCTTCTCATCGAAGCCGACCAGGTCCATCTTGTTCATCGCGATGACGCAATCCTTCACTCCCAGCAGGCCGAGGAGGAAGGCGTGACGCTGTGTCTGCTCCCGGATGCCCTCTCGCAGGTCTACGATCAGTACCGCTGCGTCGGCCTGGCTTGCGCCGGTGAGCATGTTCTTCAGGAACTCGCGGTGGCCCGGGGCGTCAATGATGCAGAATTCGCGATCTGCGGCGCGGAAGAATATCTGGGCGGTGTCAATGGTGATGCCCTTCTCCCGCTCCTCCTTGAGGTGGTCCATCAGGAAGGCGAACTCGACGTCGCGTCCCTGCTCCTCAGAAGCCTTGCGGATCATCTCCATCCGATCCGGCGGCACACAGTCGGTATCGTAGAGCAACCGACCGATGAGCGTGGACTTGCCGTGGTCAACGTGCCCGACAAAAGCGATCTTTAATCTATCCTGGTTCATGTTGTCATATCCCATTTGGCGCGGATTACATATAACCCAGCGCGCGAAGCTTCTGCATCGTGTAAGCGTCTTCCTTGTCCTGCGCCCGGCCGGATCGCTCCGACACCTTTGATGTCCTCAACTCCTCGATGATGTCGTCAATCGTTGCTGCGTTCGAGGCTACAGGACTACAGCACGTCACGCAGCCTATGCTGCGATATCGCTTGCCGTTTTTTGCAAGGTAAAGGTGTGTGAAGGGAAGGTTCTCGCGTTTGACGTAACGCCAGATGTCAAGCTCGCTCATGTGCAGAAGCGGGTGTATGCGCACATGCTGGCGGTCGTCCGACAGGGATTTGTATTGGTCCCAGAGTTCCGCAGGCTGGTTCGTATAATCCCACTGGAAGCTTTCATCGCGGGGGCTGAAGTAGCGTTCCTTTGCGCGGATGCCGTGTTCGTCGCGGCGTATGCCAAGCAGGATGGCTTCAAACTTGTGCTCACGGATGACCTGCCTGAGGGCCTCAGTCTTCAAGGCCGTGCAGCAATCCAGCTTCGCGCCGGAATGCGGCCCCACGCCGGCGGACTTGGCTTCCTTGTTCTGCCCGACGATGAGGTCAAGGTTCCATTCGCGGGCCTTCTCGTCGCGGAATTTGTACATATCCGGAAACTTGTAACCCGTGTCAATATGAACGACAGGGAAAGGCACGCGGCCGAGGAACGCCTTCCTGCAGAGCCAGAGCAGCGTCGTAGAATCCTTGCCGACGGACCAGAGCATCGCTATCCGCTTGAAGCGATGGTACGCCTCGCGGATGACGTAGACGCTCCGGCTTTCCAGATCATCGAGGTAATCCATGAAAAGAAACTCCTGAGTGATTAAAGGGGTCACGAATTGTAGCCTGCCCAAATGGTGTATGCAAGCGGACGCATTTGCGCTATGATTTACCAGTGATGATACCGAATAAACGCCGGATTCAGGGAAACGGAGACATGAGACTTTTCATTTCGCTGTCGTTGATCCTGCTGGTTGTCGCGGCGACTGGGTGTTCGACGCCGTTCCCGACCGTCCCGCGCAGCGGCAATGGATGGAGTCTGTCTGACGGGCCGGAACGCGTTACCGCGGGCGGTATCCGGGAGCGCAAGGGCGGCGAGGCTGATGAATATCTGAAACGCGGTTTTCAGCAGTTGAGAATCTGGCGTTACTCCGCAGGCGGGAAGGCCGTCGTCGTGGAGGTCTACGCGATGGGGACGCCGGACAACGCCCGCGACACCTTGTCCAGCGACATGTCCGGGGAAGAGGTTGACATCGGTATCCCGGCCCTTTACTCATCCGGTGTTCTTGAATTCGCGCGCGGGAGTTATTTCGCCCGCGTCGCCCCGGAGACCGGAACGCAGGTTGACAGGAAGATCATCCTTGATATTGGTCGGGCGCTGGCCGTCGGCGTGCCGGGAAGCTCGATCCAGCGTGGATTGCTCAGCCTGCTACCCAAGGAGGGGCTTGTGCCCGGCACGGCGCAATGCAGCAAGGGGACAATAATCGCCGATACGGAACTCCCGAACGAGGTGGCGCTTCTTTCACTGACCGGAGCGACCGAGAACGCCGTCGCGGATTACAAGACAAATCACGGACAGCACACGCTGATACTTGTCCGATATCCGGACGCAAGCGCGATGCAGCGGGCATGGAAACGCTTCCAGGAGCATTATCTGCCGGCCAGCATTGAGGCCCCGGCCAGCTTGACCATCAATGCCGACGGCAAGGCGTGGTTAGGCGCCGCTGCCCGCGACAATGTCATGTATGTTGTAATTGGAGCATCGGACCGCGAGGCGTGCGACGCGGTTCTGGACACGATTGAGCAGTGACGCCAGGCGATGGGGAAAGATGGATTCAATATGCTAATTGTTGTGTTGACAGATTATTAGCATGGCTTATAATAAAACACCCAAGCAATTCAGGACAGCCGGCTTCGCGGGGGAGGCCGTCATGTCCGCCCGGATTCAGCGAAACGCTTGACCGCCTCAAACGGCCTGTTGGGAACGCTCGCCAATGGACAATGAAACCATAGCGCAGGCGCAGACGCTTCAGCGCGTGTTCGCCAAACTGGTGCAATACCACCATAAGAACGCCAGGAGAAGGCGCGAAAAGCCCGTCATCACAGTGCCGCAGTTCCGCGCCCTGATGGTCATCCGCGCGCTTGAGAAATCTTCGATTCGCGACATCGCCCTTGCCCTCGGCGTCTCCAACCCCTCCGCCTCCACAATGGTGGAGCGCCTTGTCGAGATGGGGTTGCTCTGCCGCGTGACCAACCCTGCGGACAGACGGAGAGTGGAGGTGACCCTCTCGCCCCTTGCCCGGCGCAGGGCCAGCAGCATTGAGGATAAGCTTCTGTCCTCGCATGCGGCGTTGACGAAGGCCATAGGCCCGGCGGCGACGAAGAAGTGGGTTGAGGTTTTCCTTGAAATAGAGCAAGCACTGGATTCGGGATTGGCGGAATCATGACCGGCTGGGAGTTTACGCGGTCCGATTCGGGACCGGATGGAGCAACGCAATCATGTTGACGGTTGTCAGAGCGATTCTGGTTGTCGTCATCCTTGCCATTGGCGCCCTCGGTTGCTACGGGTTCATCAAACTCAGACCCAGGCCGAAGGAGGTCGAACAGAAGGAGGACGTTGTTGAGGTCAAAGGTGTCAAGGCCGCGTCGCGCGACGTCGAAGTCGTACTGCGAGCGCATGGAACAGCCAAGCCGCGCAACATCCTTGCGGTGATTCCCGAGGTCGCCGGGAAAGTTGTGGCCGTTCATCCGAATCTGAAGGTTGGGAACGTCATCCCGAAGGGCGAGACGCTGATAGCGATAGACCAGAGCGTCTACAAGCTTCAGCTTGAGCTTGCAGAGACGGACATCAGGCGTCTGGAGTCTCAGAAGACGACCATTCAGCAGTCTTGGAAGAATGATGAACGGCGCGTTGAGCTTTTGCGACGCGGCGTTGAACTAGGGAGGAAGACTTTCGCCAGGGCGAAACAGCTTCAGGCGGGGGACGCGGCGGCGGCCTCCGATATGGATGCGGCGGAGGCGATGCTTCTCCAGCAGGAGCAGCAGCTTATCGCCGTGGAAAACGCCATTGCGCTTTATCCGCAGCAACTCAAGGACGTGGAAATCATGCTCTCCGGGGCGCAGACAAAACGCGATCTCGCCAAACTCAGTCTTGAGAAGACCGAGATACGCAGCCCGTTTGACGCCCGCGTCATGCAGTCCCAGGTTGAGAAAGACCAGGTCGTCGGCCCCGGGCCGCCGATCCTGGTTCTGGCGGACGATTCGGCGCTGGAGATATCCGTTTCAATGGACGCCCAGGAATTTCGCGAGTGGTTCCCGCTCAAAGCGGATGCCGAATCCGCCGGGGGGGGCGGAGCGCATGAGAGCCTTTTCACGAAGGTTCCGAATAAAAAGGTTTGCGTGCGGTGGGCGGAATCCCCGGAGGAACACGCGTGGAGCGGGAGACTTGCCCGGATTGAACGATATGACCCCCTCTCGCGCACGGTAAAAGTGGTCATCGAGGTTCAGGCGGAGGCGGCGTGTTCCGGCGGGCCGGGCATGATGCCGCTGGTGGAAGGCATGTTCTGCCTGGTGGAGATACCCGGCAACATCGCCGAAAAGGTCTTTCGCCTGCCCAGGTCAGCCGTCAGCTTTGAGCAGACCGTGTTGCTCTGCGAGGATGGAAGGCTGAAGACCCAACCCGTCAAGGTGGCGCGTTTCGAAGGCGAGTCGGCGCTGATCTCTGCGGGGATCAAGGACGGGGACGTGGTTGTCACCAGCAGGCTTGTCTCGCCGCTGGAGGGGATGAAGCTCAACGTGGAAGTTCAGGACGAGGACATCGGCGGATAAGAACACATGAAGAGTTTTCTGAACGTAACGGCCCGGCACGGCGTCTTCGCCAATATTCTGATGAGCTGCATCATCATCGGGGGATACATTTCGGCGAAGTCCCTTGTTCTGGAGCTTATGCCGCAGATTTCAGTGGATATTATTAAAATACTCGTTGTCTACCCCGGCGCGGCTCCGGAGGAGGTGGAGGAGGGAATATGCGCCAAGCTTGAGGATGCGACGCGGGGAGTCAAGGGCGTTAAGAGATGCATGACCGTGGCAGCGGAGAACGGTGGCAGCGCTCTTGTCGAGTGCAAGGAGAACGCCGACGTTGACAAGGTGATGGAGGAGGTGCGCAACCGCGTCAATTCCATCACAACCTTTCCCGCAGGGGCGGAACGCCCGGTCATTTCAGAGATAACCACGTGGAATGACGTGTGCTATATCTGCCTGTATGGCGATCTGCCCGAGGGGCAGATGGTCGAGCGAGCGCGGGACATAAAGGAGGCGCTTGTGCGCCTGCCGGAGGTGTCCCAGGTATCCGTCCACGGCGTCAGGGATTATGAAATATCAATCGAATTGAGCGACGAGAAGCTGAGGGAATACAACCTCAGCCTGGACAAGGTCAGCGCAGCCGTGAAGTACAACACGTTGAATCTTCCCGGCGGGAAGATAACAGGCCGCAAGGAGGAAATCCTTATCCGCACAATGGGGCGGCGCTACACCGGCAAGGAATTCGCGGACATGGTCGTCATGGGCCTTCCGGACGGAACCATGCTGCGGCTGGAGCAGATCGCCACGATAAAGGACAGCTTCGCCGAGGATGAAATCTCCGGGCGCTTCAACGGCGTTCCGGCGGTTCTGCTGGGCGTTTACAAAACGACTGATGAAGACGTTGTGGAAGTATCCAACGCGGTGACGAAGTTCGTCGAGGAATACGCCCCAACGCTGCCTCCCGGCGCGAAGTTGACCAAGTGGGCCGACACTTCCCGGCTGGTAAGGCAAAGGGTGGCCATGTTGAGGAATAACGGTATCTTCGGTCTTTGCGTCGTATTCCTTCTACTCTGGTTCTTTCTGGATATTCGCCTGAGTTTTTGGATCGCAATGGGCATTCCGGTCTCGCTGTCTGGCTCCTGCATGCTGATGGCGACACAGGGCGCCTCTATGGACATGCTCAGCATGTTTGCAATGATAATGATGCTGGGTTTGATAGTTGACGACGCCATCGTAACCGGCGAGGCAATCTATACGCGCCGAAGCGAGGGGGAGTCCCAGATTGAGTCCGCGGTGAATGGAACAGCCGAGATCATATGGCCCGTGCTGGCCGCCCTGCTGACTACGATAGTAGCGTTCATACCCCTGTTCTTTGTTCAGGGAGTGATCGGCAAGTTGATTAAAGTCATCCCGCTGATCGTTATCGGTTCGCTATCGGTCTCTTTCCTGGAATGCATCTTCCTGTTACCGGCGCACTTGAACCACCTGCCGAAAGTTGACGCTGAGACTATGTCGGTGCGAACCGGATTTTCAGGGCGCGTACGCACGCGGATTATGCAGGGGATGATCCGTTTTCTGGACGTGGTCTACGGTCCGATTCTAAGGGCGACGGTAGAGTGGCGCTACTGCGCGGTGGCATTTGCATTGAGTGTCTGTGTCGCATCGGCGGGGCTTGTGGCCGGCGGGCATATCAAGTTCACCTTCATGCCGGAGAATGACCAGGATTTCCTGGTCGGCAACGTGGAGTTTCCGGATGGGACCCCGATTGAAGTGACGCTGCAAGCCCTGACACAGATGGAGGAAGGGCTGCGTCGCACATCGGACAAGCTGAAGACACAGAACGGCGAGCCGCTCTTCAGGGCCATGTACAGCCTTGCCGGGGCCGAGGGTGACAGCATGGCCTCGCTGCGCGGACCTCACAAGGGGCAGATAAGCGTGGAATTGCTGCCCAGCGAGAAACGCAACATATTTTTCAAAGACATTCTGACGACATGGAAGGACGAGACCGGCCCCGTAGCCGGCGCGTCGGTGGTCAATTATCGCGCCATTGACCGCGCCCCCGGCGGTAAGCCGGTCGAGGTCTGGCTGCTCGGACGGGATCAGGAGGAAATGCTCAAGGCTTCCCGCGAATTGCAGGACAAGCTGAAAACGCTGGCGGGCGTCTACAACGTCCAGGACGATTTCCGGGCCGGGAAGAAGGAACTGCGCATCACCCTCAAGCCTGAGGCAAAGACTCTTGGGCTGACGGTTGCCGATCTGGCTGTGCAGCTCAATTCGGGTTTCTACGGCTCCGAGGCGGCGCGGATTCAGCGCGGTCGAGACGATATCAAGGTCAAGGTCCGCTATCCACTCGATGAGCGCCGGACCATCTCCGACCTCATGGCCATACGGGTAAGGACTCCGTTTGGAAGCGAGGTTCCGTTCGGCGCCGTGGCGCAAGCCGAGTTGAAGACCGGTTATTCGACCATCTGGCGCAAGGAAGGCCTGCGGCGCGTTGTCGTGACGGCGGATGTCAACGACAATATCGCCAACGGGCGGGAGATAATGAGCGACCTGACCCGAAACTATCTGGACAGCCTGATATCGCGGCATCCCGGCGTAATCTACTCCATCGAGGGCGAGGCGTTGAGCACACAGGAGACGATGGACAGCCTTTATGTCGGTTTCGCCATGGCAGTCATGGGTATTTTCGTCATTCTGGCCGCCATATTCCGCTCCTACTGTCAGCCGCTGGTCATCATGGTGACTGTTCCATTCGGGCTGATCGGGGCGGTTCTGGGACATGTGCTTCTGGGCTTCAATCTGACTGTGATGAGTCTGTTCGGCATGGTCGCCCTTACCGGCGTCGTCGTGAATGATGCCATCGTCATGGTTGACTGCGTTAACTCAATGGTTGCTTCAGGCATGACGTTTGAAGCATCCCTTGAGGCAGGCGGAAAGCGGCGTTTCAGGGCGATAATCCTTACCACCGTAACCACATGCGCGGGCATGGCCTCGCTGATAGCGGAGCGGAGCATGCAAGCGCAGTTCATACTGCCGATGGCCATCGCCATAACTTTCGGAGTGGCTTTTGCCACGCTCCTCACGCTCTTCTTCATCCCCTGCCTGCTGGCGATTCTCAATGATATGCGACGCTTTACCCGATGGGTTTTCACCGGGCGATGGCCTTCCATGGAGGAAGTCGAACCGGCTTATAAACACATAGCGGAAGCCGCGTCATCCGATTATTGCGTCTCTGCCGGATTAGAAACCGGCGAACGCGGGTGACGCCCCGGGCTATCAGCGTCCGGCAGGCCTGAGATATCGCATATAATCGCTGTCAATCTGGTAGCCGGTCACGCCCGCCGCCCTGAGTCTGGCGATATCCTTTTCTGCCTGCTCCATGTCCTTGCCGGGGAGATAGTGGTGGGTGTTTATGCTGGCCATGATGAGCATGCCCCGCGCGCTGATGCGCTTTACAAGCTCATCCGGCAGGTCAATAGCGTGGCCGAAGACGCAATGATCGGTCGGGACCGGTTCCCCGCGTTCCTCGAATCGTTTGAACTCGTTCGGGCTTATGCTGAACGTAATCTTCCCGGACAGAATCTCGTCAATAAATCTGCCGCCGTTGGAGATCGTCATGGTCGCGGGGGCCAGACCGCGCTTTTCAATTGCGGCGGCGGTTTCCTTGATCGACCTGCGCGTTCTCTCGTTCTCCGCGCTGTCCTTGACGTCAATCTGAATCCCAAGCCCAAGCTCCGCGCAGAGGGCGACCGCCGCTTCAAGGGAAGGGATGCTTTCGTTCGTGCCGGCGTGGCGCATCCTCGTGAGTTCGCCGAACGGAACCATGGAACACATGCGAAGATCGCCGCATGCGAACGCAAGCGATGCGTCATGGAAAACCACCGGCCTGCCGTCCTTCGATGCCCGGACGTCCAGTTCGACCATGTCGTACCCGTCCGCCGCTGCCCGCCGGATGGCCTCAAGCGAACATTGCGGAGAACCCGGTCCGACCACCCCGCCGCGATGAGCGCAGATCAGGAGGGGGCGATCCTTCATCAGCGCCCCGATATCGCGGAAATCCACTGGCTTCCGCTGTTGCTCACCGGCATGTGCGGATAAGCCCGAAACCATGCCAAGCAGGAAACTTGTCGCCATGACTGTCAGTCTCATAAGAAATCTGCGACTTTCTTCGGTTTGGAATGCTGATTTCGTCAGGATGCGTCTGCATATTCATCCTATGGCGAAGCCTGCTCCGGTTTCAAGTCCGCGCAATTCATGAAACATAAGTATTCGGGGACGCCGGGACGATATCTGTCTTGTTGTGTCCTTGAGCATGGTTCGGTCATAATATGGACGTGACCGGTTGTTTCGTTGCATTTCTCCTTCGGCGCAATTCGGGGAGGTCGGGCAGATGGGCGAATGTTATAAGCAACGGGGCGCGTCGGCCCTGCAGGTTGTTCTAATCGTCGCGCTGCGTGTAGCCGTCGGCTGGCATTTTCTTTACGAGGGCGTCAGCAAGCTCCAGACGACCGGTTGGACCGCAGAGCCATATCTTCTCTCGTCAAGATGGATATTCTCCGGACTGTTTCAATGGATGGCGTCGGATGCGCAGATTTTGCGCGCGGTTGACCTGCTCAATATCTGGGGGGCGATTGCCGTCGGCCTGGGGCTGATGCTGGGCTGCTTCGCAAGGGCGGCGTCCGTGGCCGGGGCGGTCATGATCCTGCTTTACTATGCCGCCAACCCGCCTGTCATCGGCAACGATTTCGGCGTCGCGCGGGAGGGAAGCTATCTGATTGTTGATAAGAACCTTGTCGAGCTTCTCGCCCTGTGTGTTCTGGCAGTCAGCGGATCAAGTCGGGAATACGGTATTGACAGGTTTATATCCCTTGTGATCTCCCGGATAAGATCGCGCGGGAAAATCGCTGAAACTGCTGACGCCGGAAATAAGGAAGGGAGGCCGGAAGGAGCGCTTGTGAAGATGGAACTGCAGGCGCTGGGGCGCCGCGACATGATCCGCAGCGTCGCCACCGCTCCGTTTCTCGGCGCCTTCGCCTTCACGGTCATCCGGAAAAGAAAATGGGAGAGCCACGAGGAGAAGGGGCTTGTTGACGCCGTTTCGCGCGCGACGATCAGGACATTCAATTTCACGAGCTTGAAGGACCTGAAGGGCCAGATGCCGAAGTCGAGAATCGGCAACGTCGAATTCAGCCGGCTCATCCTCGGCGGCAATCTGATCGGCGGTTGGGCGCACGCCCGCGACCTGATCTACGTGTCGAAGCTCGTGAAGGCATACCACCACCGGGACAAGGTCTTCGAGACGTTCCTGCTGGCGGAGAAGTGCGGCGTCAACGCGATCCTGACGAATCCGATCCTGTGCGAAGTCATCAATGAATACTGGAAGCGCGACATAGGGCGCATCAAGTTCATATCCGATTGCGGCGGGGCGGATGTGCTGGAAAAGGCCCAGATGTCCGCCGACAGGGGCGCGGCCGCCTGCTACATCCAGGGCGAGACCGCAGACAACCTTGCCAGGTTCAAGCAGTTCGACCTTATGAACCGGACGCTGGAGCTTATACGCAAAAACGGCCTTCCGGCGGGACTCGGCGCGCATCGCCTCGAAACCGTCAAGGCCTGCGTAGAGAACGGACTGAAACCGGACTTCTGGATGAAAACTCTCCACCACACCAGATACTGGTCGGCCCGCGCCAAGCAGGAATACGACAACATCTTCTGCCGCGAGCCTGACGAGACCATCAAGTTCATGCAGGACGTCAAGGTTCCCTGGATCGCCTTCAAAACACTTGCCGCCGGGGCCATAACACCCGAACAGGGATTCAAATACGCCTTCGAAAACGGCGCGGATTTCATCTGCGTCGGCATGTATGATTTCCAGCTTGTGGAGGACGTGAACATCGCGCTGGATGTTCTTGGCGGGGAGATGAAACGGAATCGCCCGTGGATGGCTTAAGGAAATTCATCTAGCTTTGTAAGGCAACGGACCTGATGCGGAAAACAGGTGTTCGCGCAATTGTTCTGGCAATCCTTGCAGCGCTTCATGCCTGCTTTAATGTTGCCTGGGCCGAAGAGATTACCCGTCCCGCCTTTTATGAGAAAAGAAATACCTGGCAGGACACAGCGGCGGCGTCCGTCGGTAAGCTCCGCCTGATGCGATCAGAGGCCGGGCGGGGAGAGCCTTTGCCCGACTTCGGCATGAGCGACTATACAGTCTGCGCGTGGATAAGAACTACTCAGGGCGGCGTCATATTCTCCATGTCGTCGGAGAATGGCGTCTGGGCGGAGCGAGGCGGGAAGGTCTTTTTCTCGCGCAGCGGCAAACTCGGATTCGACGCCTGTTATATCGGGGTAATATCCGGCAGCGCCGCAGTAGCCGACGGCAAATGGCATCACGTCGCCGTCGCGTATTCCTTGTCGCAAAAGAACGCGCGATTCTTCGTTGACGGCCGTCCCGACGGCGGAGGACGGCTGGCAGCGGAGCCTGATGCGCAAGGACACATCCCGCGCCTGGGCATGGCCGCCAAGAATTTCTGGCCGCCAAACGGTCTCGCAGGCGATATTGACGAAGTCCGAATTTATGATCGTGCGCTGCCTCCGGCAGAGATAGCCGACCTGTTTGCGGATCCGAAATCAGAATCGCCCAAAGGGTGCATTGCTCGTTATACACTTGACGACGGGGTATCGGACGCCTCCGGGAATGGAAATCATGGAACGCCCAGCAACATCGAAGCCATAGATGGAATAGCCGGGAGGGCAGCGCATTTCAATGGAGAAGTAAGCATCATCCTCCCCCCCGGTAAAGCCCACGGTAGTATGCCGTCATTGTGGGCGGCGCTTGAGGCTGACTTCCCCGACGCGGAATCTCGAAGACAGATGCGATGGGAGCGGGAGGACGGAATCTGGTCCCATGGATCGGCTTCCGGCGATCCGGCTACGATGGCCGAGAAATATGCGGCTTCATGCCGCGGTTCCCCCGTACTCAAGGCAAGGGCTGATGACCTTGCGGCTAAGGCTGATGATGCGTCGGGGATTGATGCTGTTCGCGCGATTTATCATCTTTCACGAAGAACTGACGACGCGGCGAACAGTCTCCGCGCGCTGAACTTTGAATCCGCGCGATTATGTGTTTCCGACCTTGCGAAAGATTTCGGAGGACGTTATCCGAACGCCGCGAAATACCTGGCGGGAATCCCTGATTCGCATTCATCAGCCGAATCATTGCTCTCGGGGCTTGCCGACGGAAATCCCGATTCAATCCGGAAAGCCGAAGACGTGATTGCGTTGTGCCGCGAGGCGGTTCTTGCGAACCCCCTGCTCGATTTCGACAAGCTGTTGCTTGTCAAACGCGACGCCGGGAATCTAGGCCTTCCCATGAACTGGCAAAGCAATTCATGTCTGCCGAAGTCGGGATATGATAACGAGATCGCCGTCCTCTCGCCCTTGTCCCCGGAAGGAAGCCTTTCAACCCTCTACCACCCCGGGAAGTCGTGCTTCGTCGGTGACGTTGAACTTCATTTCGACGGCGACAGGATGATTTTCTCCATGCCATCCGACGCGGGGCCGTGGGGCATCTACGAAATGGCAACCGACGGTTCCGGTCTGCGGAAACTTCAACTGATAGAGGAACCGGACGTTGACAATTATGACGCCTGCTACCTGCCGGACGGAAACATTATCTTCTCCTCGACCGCACCCTTCACCGGCGTTCCCTGCGTGCAGGGATCGTCGCACGTTTCCAATCTCTACCTGCTGAATCGCGCGGACGGAGGCATCCGGCGCTTGACTTTCGAGCAGGACCACGACTGGTGTCCGACAGTCCTCAACGACGGACGCGTGCTCTATTTGCGGTGGGAATACTCCGACATACCGCACTTTGTATCGCGCATTCTCTTCCACATGAATCCGGACGGGACGGGGCAGATGGAGTTCTACGGTAGCAACTCCTACTGGCCGAACTCGATGTTCTACGCCAGACCTATTCCGGACGACCCGACAAAGTTCGTCGCCGTCGTCGGCGGGCATCACGACAACCCGCGCATGGGCGAGCTTGTCCTCTTCGACACGGCGAAGGGCAGGCGCGAGGCCGACGGCGTCATCCAGCGCATCCCCGGGCGCGGCAAGCCAGTCACCCCGATCATCAAGGACGGACTGACCGCGGAAAGCTGGCCGAAATTCCTCCATCCCTATCCGCTAAGCGACAAGTATTTCCTTGTATCATGCAAACCGACGCCTGAATCCAACTGGGGCATTTATCTCGTTGACGTTTTCGACAACATGACGCTCATCAAGGAAATCCCAGGCTTCGCGTTGCTGGAGCCGATTCCGCTGAGAGCGACTAAGACGCCGCCTGCCATCCCGCCGAAAGTGGACGCGAATCGCAAGGATGCGCTGGTTCACATGAGCGACATCTACGCCGGCCATGGCTTGGCAGGTGTCCCGCGCGGGACGGTGAAGAGTCTGCGAATCTTCACCTACCACTTCGCCTATCACGGCATGGGCGGGCAGATCAACCGCGTCGGTCTGGACGGCCCGTGGGACATCAAGCGGATCGTGGGAACGGTTCCGGTCGAGGACGACGGATCGGCCTGTTTCACGATTCCCGCCAACACGCCGATCTCTGTCCAGCCGCTCGACGCCGAGGGCAAGGCGCTTCAGTTGATGCGCAGTTGGATGACGGCCATGCCGGGGGAGACGCTCAGTTGCGTCGGCTGTCACGAAACGCAGAACTCCGCGCTCCCGCAGACTCGGAACAGGGCGTTGATCCGCGCGCCGTCGGTGATCGAGCCATGGCTTGGGCCGGCGCGCGGATTCTCCTTCGAGCGGGAGGTTCAGCCCGTTCTCGACCGCCATTGCGTCAATTGCCATAACGGCTCCGCCGGAAGCGGAGTCAACGCCATACCCGACTTCCGCCGGTCTTCCCCCATCCATACAAAAGCGCTGAGTGAGGCATATAATAATGGAACGTGGTTCAGCCCCTCCTACCTTGCCCTGCGGGGTTACGTCAGAACGCCGACAATCGAGAGCGATATGCATCTTCTTGCGCCATGCGACTTCCATGCCGACGCGACGGAACTTATTCAAATTCTTTCGCGCGGGCATTACGGGGTCAGCCTTGACCGCGAGTCCTGGGATCGCATTATTACATGGTATGATCTCAACGCGCCATTCCACGGAACATGGCATGAGATGCTCGGCAAAGGGATGGTTTTCCACCAGCGCGACAGGCGGCGCGAGATGATGTCGCGCTACGCCGGGATTGACGAGGACCCGGAAGAAATCATCCAGCCGTGGTATGACGCGACTCCCGTCGTCCCCGCAGTTCCGACGCGGGAAGCTACGGCTTCGCCGGAATGCCCCGGCTGGCCGTTCAGAGCGGATGAGGCCGCGCGCCGCCAATCGGCGCTGGGGAAGATTGAGCGCGAGATTGACCTCGGTGACAGAGAAAGACTTGAGTTGCGCCTGATCCCGCCCGGCGAGTTCATTATGGGCGATTCTGCCGGGTTTGCGGACGAGGCTGATCTTAAGCGAGTAAAGATATCAGATGCTTTCTGGATAGGAAAATTCGAGGTTACAAATGCTCAATTCCGCGCCTTCGACCCTCGCCATGACAGCCGCATCGAGCATGGCGATTTTCTCCAGTTCAGCGAGCGCGAGCGCGGTTACAGCCTCAATCACGACAATCAGCCCGTCGTCCGCGTCAGTCATCTCCGCGCAACGGCGTACTGCGAATGGCTTTCGAAAAAGACTGGGATGGAATTCCGCCTTCCGACCGAAGAACAATGGGAGTACGCCTGCCGCGCAGGTTCGGACTCCGAAATGTGGTATGGCCCACGACATTCCGACTTTTCCCGTTTCGCCAACTTGGCGGATTCTACGTATTCCTTTGTTGACACCTTCGATTGGTGGCTGCCGTCGGGGGCGGTTCCGAGGTGGCGTCCGGCAATCGAGAAAGTGAAGGACGGATACAAAGTATCCGCGCCGGTCGGCAGTTTCGCGCCCAACCCGTGGGGACTGCATGACATGCACGGCAACGTATGGGAATGGACCGGCAGCGATTTCGAATCGCGGGACGCTGAAACTGGCGACGTAAAGAAAGTCGTCAAAGGCGGTTCATGGGCGGATCGCCCGCAGTATGCGCGTTCAGCCTCCCGGCGGGGTTATCGCCACTGGCAGAGGGTATATAATGTCGGCTTCCGCGTCGTCTGCCCGGCGAAGTGAGCGCGAATCCGGCGGATCATCAGAACGGCCCAAGCCTTACAGCCACGCCGACGGCCAGAAGCGCGAGCGTAACCGGAATCAGATATAACCAGAACTTCAGCGACCAGCGCAGCCACTTCGGATAACTCACGACCGTCAACCCCAGGCAGATCAGCAGCGTGGGGCTTGTCGGATAGATCAGGTTTGCGAATCCGTCCCCGAAGCAATATGCCTGCACCGTAACCTGGCGCGTGACGCCCAGCAATTCCGCCAGCGGCATCAGAACCGGTATTACAAGGAATGCCTTGGCTGATCCGGAACTGATGAAGAACTCCATCGCCAGCGCCGCCGCGTAGACGAATACCGCCGCGCCGAACGGCCCGGCGTCGGTCAGAAGCCCCGACGCCTTGAAAAGAAGCGTGTCCATGATGCCGCCGGTTGAGACGATGTGCTTGACCGACGCGGCCATGAGAATCAGAAGAATGGCGGGGGCCACGTCCTTCGCCCCGCCGCCGAATGCCCGCCACACCCCCCGCCAGGGCATCCCGCTGAGCCTTCCCGCGCCCGCCCCGCCAATGACGAAGAGCAGGCCGACAAGCGGAAACGCGACGTCGGCAAGCGCGGGAATGAACGGCGTCATTGCAAGCATCAGCAGCGTCAGACCGACCGCTCCGCAGAACCAGGCAACAGCCGCGCGAAAACCCGGGCGTTCGCCGACGCTCTCGTCCGTCTCCGGACTGAATCTTTCGCGCGCGCCCTTGTCCTCATTGAAAACGGGAGACTGCTCCGGGGCTTTCTCGATGCGCTTCGCGTACCTTACAAGGAAGACCGCAAAGGTCGCGTAAACCGTCAGGAAGACCGGAATTCGGAACAGGCTCCCGGAAAACAGGGGCAACCCGGCGATGCGCTGCGCCACGCCTATGGTAAATGGATTGGTTATCGCGGCGGAAAAGCCGAGATTGACGGCCATGACGCTCATGCCAAGCCCGACCAGCGAGTCCCAACCCAGGCTCCACGAAAGCGCGACCATGATCGGCGCAAGCGGGACAACCTCCTCGAAGATGCCGAACAGCGCCCCCGCCGCCATGAAGAAGAAACTGACGGCGAGAAGCAATGCGTATTTCCGTCCGCCGAATCTCTTCACAATGCCTGCAACGACTGACTGGAGTATTCCGCCACGCTGCAAAACGGCGAAGGCTCCGCCGATCATCGTCAGGAAGATGATGATCGTTATCACCATCGCCGCGTCACTTCCCCAAAGGACTTCGACGGGGGCCGTGAGCCATCGCCATGCGGGATAATGCGGGCGGGCGATTTCGTGATATGAGCCGGGAATGACCGTCTCACGCCCATCCTTGATAACACGGTCAAACGCGCCGGCGGGGGCTAATTTCGTCAAGAGTCCGGCGGCGAGCATCAGACCAAGCAGAATGGCGACAGCCTGGAGGAAGGCGCGGCGCTCAATGCGGAATCCTTCGCCGGTCTGCATCAATTATCCCCTCTTCCCGCCGCCGTCGTGCCACTTTCCGCCAATGTCCAGCCCCTTTTCGCCTTGGTCCTCTATAATGTCCCCGGCCATGCATGAGAAGGCAATCAGAAGTTGGCATCCAAGCTTGGTGAGTCTGTAACGCTTGTTTTCCTGAATGACCAGATCGGCGCGCTCAAGCTCCCGCAGATGGTGGTAGAGGCTGCCGCCGGAGAAACCGCTTGCCTTGCTCAGTTCGGTGGCGCTCAACGGCCCGTTCGCAATGGCCTGCATGACTCTCATACGCCCGGCGTTGGCAAACGGCGTTGCCAATCGTTCTATGCGCTCTGGCGACACGCTGCTCAAATGAGCACCCAATCCGTCGCCTTTACTGAAGTGGTCGCCAAGGCAACCCCAACCGATGTGATGTCCGAGCCACTTCACCGCCCCGGTCCAGAAGAAGATGAAGTCTCCGTCCTTCGCAAGATTCTCGCACCATTCCGCGATCAGCGCAGGCGGCTTCCCCTTCTCGCAGGCGAACATTGACGCCGTTATCGGCCCTAACTTTGAACCAGACATTCACATCCTCCTTTCGGTTTGGCTTCAGAATCGATACAATACTACATATTTATGTAATAGTGTGCTGATTTTTCCACGTTTGTCAATAGTCATTTGATATTTCAGGAGAGAGATTGCTTGATGACACCCAATCAGTCCGCTTCGTACCTCACCTCATCAGGCAACAGCCCAATAACGAAACCGACGATCCGTTCTGCCGCTGCCAGAGCTTCGTCAGCCTGGGCCTTTGTCGGCGGCTCGAAGTCGCCCGGGTATCTGAACTGAACGGCATACGGATTCAGACTGTCGCATAACTCCTCGATCCCGGCGAATGTCGAGTCGTTCTCCACACATAGTGAATTCAGCAGAAGCAGGTCATGCACGAATGGAAACGGTCTTGAGTTCCATGTCAGATAAGCCTTCAATGCCTTCTCGACGGCCTGCTGCGCGTGGAAGACCACAGCGCCAAAAAGCGGTTGAGGCGACTTCATGACCCACTTGGACGCGTTAAGGTCTTCGAACGCCTTATCCAGCCACTCACGTGTTTCCCGTATCCGTCCCTGAGTCATACAGCAGGCGTCCTTCCCGCAGAACGGTTGCCGGAAGCGAACTGACAACATCAATCCGGGCATGGAACCAGTCCATGCCCGCCAGAACGATATCCTTGGCAATGGGCAGACCGGACAGGCTCCGATATGCCCGCGCGTGGTCCTCGTGCGAGGGGCGGTGATTCAGGACAACGAGGAAGTCGTAATCACTGTCGGGCTGCGCATTGTCCCTGGCCCTTGAACCGAACAGGAATATCCGCGCGGGATTCAGGGCAGCGACCAGACGCTCAACTACAGCATCAAGGATCTTCTCCTGAGTATCGGTCTTTGTAACCATGACTTCCGGACACTCGCATTTCTCAACACAATATCTTGCGCAGGTAAGCGCCCGTGCGGAAATCCTCACGACGACGCCTTGTTGGCCAGTTCTCCAAACCTATGCACGACAGCCAGCGCGGGGTCGAGGGGGACTTGGGCGTGCTTTGTTCCGGGGGGAGTTTCGATGTGCGGCGTTTCGCGCAGTTTCTTGCCTGCGAACTGCGGCAGCCACTTCTTCTCTGCGTCGAGCATCTCCTTCACCATGTCCCGCACCTGTTTGAGCGACAGGCATGCGGAGGTCAGCGGGTCCATCGCGCACGCGGAGAACGCAAGCTCCGGATCGCCCTTCAGCGCGGCCTCGACAGCCAGCCCCTGCACGTTGACGTTGAGCATGTTCAGCGCGGCGCACTGAGACGGCAGATTGCCGACGAAGGTCGGGTGAATGCCCATCTTGTCCGCGAAGCACGGAACCTCAGCGCAGCATCCGTTCGGCAGATTGGCGATGTAGCCGTCGTTGCGCACGTTGCCCTGGAACTTGAACATCTTGCCCGTCTCCAGCGCCTCAAGAATGTAGGAGCAATACTCGACGCTGCGCCCGGCGATCTTCGTCGGCTCCGCGGCCAGCATGTCAACCTCCGCCAGCTTGTCGCCGATGAGCTTGCACCACTTGTAATACGCGCCGCTCTCGCCGCCGAATGACGGCTCGTCGCAATAGCGCTTCAGAACCTCCCTGCTGGACCTGAACCACGGCAGGTATTCGGAAAGGTGGCCTGTGCTCTCGGTCATGAAGTAGCCAAACTGACGCATGGCCTCGATGCGCACTTTCTCGTTGATGTAATACTCCGGCTTCTCGCAGCGCTCCTTGAAGAGCGGGTAGAGGTCCTTGCCCTTGTGCTCGATCTTCAGGAACCAGCCCATGTGGTTTATGCCGGCGGAGAGGATGTCAATCTCATCCTTCGGGACGCCCACGTATCCGGCGACAAGGTCCAGCGTCGTCTGCACCCCGTGGCAGAGGCCGACGTATTTCAGACCGGGGACGGTCCCCAGCGCCCAGCAGATCATGGCCATGGGGTTGACGTAGTTGAGCACCGTCGCGTTCGGGCATAACTGCTGAATGTCGCGCGCAAGCTCCATCATGACCGGAACGGTGCGCAACGTTCGGAAGACGCCTCCGGGGCCCATCGTGTCGCCAATGCACTGGTCAACGCCGTGCTTGAGAGGGATCAGGTAATCCGTTTCGAACGCGCCGACGCCGCCGACCTGAAGCATGACGATGACGTAATCGGCGTCCTTGAGCGCCTCCTTCTGGTCCAGCGTGACCATCGTGGTCGCCTTCAGGCCGTTGTCGCGGATCACCTTGTCGGCGAAGGTCTTGAGGCGGTCAAGCTTGGTCATCGTGCGGCTCATGAAGCGGAACTCGGAATTCCGCAGGGCCGGCGTGGCGACGATGTCCATGTAGAGGGTTTTTGCGAAGACGATGCTGCCTGCGCCGATCATTGCGATTTTTGGCATTTGAATGTCTCCTTGTGCTCTCCCGCGACACGGGGCGCGATCCCCTGAATCTCAACGCACCGTGAAGATAACGCGGCGGACGATGCCACGCAATACGAAAGGATGCCGAAGCGGGCATTCATCCCCTAAAGTCTGTCATACACCTCAATCTCCATCGCCTTCGGGCACTCAAGCCGCAGGTATCTCGCGCGGCGTTTATCAAAGGATACCGTGTCCTCCTGCAAGTCGCTGTCCGTCGTCTCCTTCACGAGCCGCCATTCCCGCGCGTCGTCGGAATCCAGTATGCGCCAGGCCCGCCTTGTGTGGCTGCTGGGGAACGAGAGCGCGACGGTGTCATACTGTGTTATCTCTCCCAGATCAATCACCAGCCATTCGCCCTTCCACATCGTCCAGGGCATGCCGTCCACGGCCCGCCCCGGCGGGAACATCAGGTCCGTCGCGTCGGACCATGCCGCCTTGCCCTTTGCGAGATTGCGTGTCGGCGCGAGCTTCACCGGAACCGAGAAGAACGCTTCGGGATTCGACGCGCCCGTCGCCCGGGCGAATACCGCGTCGCTGCCGGGGGGCATTGCACCCGGGGCCGTATAGATGCCTTCCGCGCTGATTGTCCCCAATCCGGCGGCGGCCTTGCCTTCCGCGTCGAGGAGCGTCCATTGGACCTTCTGACTCTCAATGCCGAGGACGCGCGGTATCAGCGTAACGCTCTCGCCAGGCGCGATCTTCGCGGCGGGTGGATCAACGACGACCCGCACCGCCGGCTTCGGCTCCTCGCGCCTGAAAGAGCTGAATGTCGTCACCGCCCCGGCGGCAAGCGTGGTGTTCTTCAGCGTTCCGTCGGAAACGGATTCATCCCCGGCGTATGCGCCGTCAACGTGGCGATGTAAGGTCTGGATGCCTCCAAGCCCCGTGATTGTTGTGGTTTTGTTCTTTGATCCGGCGTTCAGGAACGCGATTGCAAACGCGCCGTCCGGCCCGACGGCCGCGATGGGCTGGTCCTTCAGATCGCTTGTCGTGACGTCAACAATTCGCATCCCCGGCCTGATGAAGTTGACGATCCCCTTGAAGGCGTAATATGGAGGCTCCACGCGGTATCCGCCCTCCTTGTCGAACGTCACCAGCGCCTCCCATCCTCCGAGCGTGCGCCACCAGCACCAGTAATTCAGCCCCCAGTCGTAAAGATGTTTTCGGATTGTCCGGAAAAGCTCGTCCTTCTTCAGGAAGCACGTCTCAGTCATCCAGAACCCCTTGCCTGGGACGGCGTTCCTGACCGCGCCCGCGAATCCCCAGTCTGCGTCATTGTAGAGATGGACGGCAAAGGCCCCGAGCGCGTCAAAGGCGGTCCGATCCTCCTTTATCAGGCCGAGGAAAGGAATCGAACCGAGTGGCATTGAATGCTCCGGAGCCATGATTCCGGCGCTCACGCCTTCCGACTTGAAGGCCCGGTCGGCGATCTTGAGCAGGTCAATTAGTTCCTGCGAGGAATAGACGCATGAGTCCCAGGAGACGTTCGCCTCCGGCTCGTTCTGAAGGCTGACGTAGTCCATGCGGATGCCGTAGAAGCGATCCAGATGGCGATGCCACTTTGCGAGGTATCGCGCGAAATTCTCATAGTTCTCGCGCAGAAGGCGGTTGTCCAGACTTCCGCCGGTGGAGACCTTGCTGCCCTTCATCCACGCCGGCGGCGACCACGGCGAGCCGAAGTATTGCCGGATGTTCCCGCGCGACGAGGCCTCTGCGGCATACCACGCCGCAAGGGCGGGGACGTAATAGAAGTAATTGCCGGAGCGATCCTGCTCGAACCGGCAGTCAAGCGGAATGCGCAACACCGTGGCGTCAAGGTCGCGGAAGGCGATGTCCATGCAGTCGCGGCGTGTGGAATGGCGCGTCTGCATGAACGCGGCCTCCATGATGTTAAATCCCTCGCTACCGCCGAATCCGCGGACTTCCTGACGGAGCGCATTGAGATCAACGCGCGTCTCGGCAATCGCTCCGGCGCAGAAGATGACCGCCGCAAGAACAGACGACAAGCAATTCGCCCGGACAGGAACGTATCTTTCAGGAACAGGTCGAGCCACTGTTTCTCTCCAAATTCCGGCGTAATCTCGCGTCTTCGCGCATTTCGCGATGAAGCGATTCGAGAATCGGGCAGACAGCCATTTCGGTTCCTCCCGTCATTTCTGCGGGAAAAGAATCTCGCGCAGCCGCGCCGCCCGGCTCCGCCAGGAATGAGCCTCGGCGAATGCCGATAACACGCCGGCGTCCGGCGGGCGCTCGGTCGCCGCGCGTATACCCGCCGCCATCGTCAGCGAATCGTCCACGAGCGTTGCGGGAGGCTCAAGCAATTCTAGTTCCTTCCAGCGCCTGCTGACTATCGGCAGCCCGGCCGCCGCGTATTCGAACAGCTTGATCGGACTTACGGAGTCAACGAGCTGCGATCTTGCGAAGGGAATGATCCCCACGTCGCTGTGCCGGAGGTAAGCAGGGATATCGGCATAAGGCTTGCGCCCAAGGATGCGCATGTTCGGCAGCGACTCGATCTGCGAGAGCGGAATCCGCACCGGTCCGATTAATACAAAATGCACATTCGGAAGCGCCCTGGCCGCGCCCTCGAGCATCGGGACGTCGAACCATGAATCAATCGCGCCGACGTAGACGGCGCGCGGATGCGGAATCCCGGCAAGGTCTTCCGGCTCAGGTTGATCGCCGCGAAACACGTCAAGGTCAACCCCGTTGGGCAGGACATGCACGTCGTCCCTGCCCCTGATTCCGGCAAGCTTGCACGCGAGATTGCGCGATGTCGTCACGACGACGTCAGCCTCCCGCAGGGCCGCGTTGTGCGCCTCCAGAATGCTCTGCGGGATTTCGGGGAATTCCGTGATGTCATCAGTGACGCGATACGCGAAACGCCCGCACTCGATCAGTCTACGGACTCCGTGGAGCAGGGGATGGCTCAGCAGCAGCGCGTCAACCTCTGCAAAACCCGAGCGTCTCAATACCCCTCCCAGCGACGGCATCGTGAAATCGAGACTATGCCTGCACGCGAAAGCGGAGCTGAGCGGGTAGCGGTTGTAGATCGGCAAAAGCGTGAATGGGACATACTCCAGCAGGTTGCCGGTCCGCCTGACGGGGCCATTGCGCCAGACGCCGGCGCGTTCGCGCGTCTGCGCCGCGTTGCTTCGCTTCAGGAAGTGAAGGGGCGAGAAAGGCGTGCTCAGATAGAAGATATCGAGATCGCCGGCCTCGGCTAGAATCCTGCTGTAATGGTGGCAACCCACCTTCAAGGGGCTGTCCAGATAAGTTGATTCCGCCATCAGCAGCTTGGGCATGTCTCGCTTAAACCTCGATTCTGATCGTCCACTCAAGATTTCCTGAGAACTCCGCCTGAAGCCCGTAACAATCCTTTGTAACACCGTATCCCGGACTGTATTGCCGCCTGACTGTCGCTGCCGGAACAGGAAAATTGAGGCTGATTTTTGCGCCGCCGATTTTTATCAACGAGCCGCCGCCCTCGTTCATTATCTCCAATCCCGGAGCGAAGCAGAGATTCAGGCGCCCCGTTACGCTGTGGCCAGCCTTTCCTGATGCGCTTTCAAGAGAATCGGCAATTCTAATCATCCCGACCTTTGTATCTGCGTTTACCGCTCTTTTGTGAATGAAGCCGCCCGGCCATGTGAAAGAACCCATGAAATGCCAGACCCCGTCATCGCCGAGGCCCGATGTTTCGCATTGCCCCGCGCGGGATGAACCCAACCGGAAGAGATTGGGCGATCCCGGGCGGATTTCGTTCTGCTCGCCGCCGGGAATGCGGACGGTGTTATGCGATTCGGTTGAGCGGAAGCGGTTGCGCGCGTCGGGATCGGGCGTATAGCAGAAACTCCCTGGATCAACCAGAACGTCGCCTTCGCGAAGGCCGAGAACAAGCGAAAGCTGGTCGTTGTGGGCATGTCCGCCCATGCCGTTCTGTCCGACCGGTCCGGCCCTGAGCAACAAGGTGAAATCGGCGGACTTCACTCCGAAAACGCCGAAATTCGGCTTAGCAATCTCGATGATTCCATCATCGGGGACCGAACGCCATTCCGGAGCTGTGGCAGGCGATTGGCCGAACCAGGCAGTTTCCGCCGCGCATGGACCTGCAAGCCGCTTGAGGTCATCCCCGCGAAAGACGCTTCCGGCAAGGCCGAAAAGATGCCGGTGATCAAGACTGTCCTCTCCGTTGTCGCCGGCGGGTGGCGTCAACTTGTGAAGCCGTCCGCTGTCGTTATCGCCGATCTGCGGGACGCGACCGGCGGGATTCATTATCGCTTCAGTGAACGACAGCATTCCGCGAAGGCCCGCCCAGTAACTCTCCGGGAAGATGTTTCCGCCAGGATTCCACAACCTTTCCGAGCCGCCCCTCAGTCTCGGCAAGGTCCCCGCCGGGACAGACGATGCGGCGGCAAGGCGTTCCTTCGGCAGGCGCATTGAGACGGCAGTGCAGGAGAGGAATATTTCCGCAACGAGTCGGTGATAAGAGGTCGAGGCTTCAAAATCTCCGCCGTCCGGCATAACTTGCCTCTCAATCTCGGCGCACAATTCCTGCATCGCGAGGGCCAGCCACGCGTCGCTTTCCCGATAGGCCGGAAATGCCGCCGCTATCCAGACAAGTCCCGCAATATCGGAAAGATAATGGTTGCTGGTCAACGTCTCGCTGTATTCGAGGTTCGCAAGGATATGGCGCGCATGTTCGAGCATCGAGGCGTGAAACCGTTCGATGAATCCTCCGTCAAGGTCATCCCATAGCAGTTCCGTGGCGATAATCCAGTTCACGGCGCGTATCGCGACGTCCATCGCGCAGACCCAGTTGCAGCCGAACTTCGGCCTGTTATGCGTCCGCCAGTCGTCAAACGATTTCTGAAAATATTCGACATATGCGCTCCGTCCTGTAAGCGCGAACGCCTGGGCGACCGTCGCAAGATGATGGCATCGGCTGAGCTCCCACGGGAACTTGATGTCGCTTCCGTCGCCCGGAGCGGTGGGTATCTCGCGGTAATACGATTCCTCGTCCCATCGTTTTCCGCTTTTGGGATCAATGTTCCAGATCGGGGGCGGGATAGGGCCGTTGAATCCCAGGATGTCGCATTGCCCCGCGATGACCCGTTCGGAAAGTTCAATGATCCGTTCGGCAATCCCCGGATGCTCTTTGCGGAAAGCTTGGCCAAAGCCTGTGTCGGCGGAACTCGCAAGAAATCGAAATCGCGCCTTGCGCAGATTCTCTGCAAGGTTCGCCGCCGGCAGCCCCGCGGTTTCAATTCGCAAGGTCTTCAGCAGTTCCTCCCGCGAGACTTCAGCGCCGAAACGCCTCGCCATGGCTGCATCCGCTTTCGCCCGGTGGTTTTCGGATATCTTCTCCAGTCCCTTGCGGACCGCCTTTTTCAGGGGCATTTCCCGAAGGCGTCTGGCGTAGTGGCGCATTTTCTCAAAGTCGGGCAATGTCAGTCTCCGCTCTCCGAACAGCGTCCCTTCAGAGCCGCCATTACCTGCTTGACGTTGCTGTCCCACGTATACTTTGTCAGCGCTTCCCTGCGCGCGTTGCGTCCAAGGTCCGGCCAGAGATGCCTCAACCCGTCAAGCAACTCCATCGCCTTGAGAAGATCATCCTCGTCGCCCGGTTTTACCAGGACGCCGATTTTGCCGTTTGCGTTTTTGGCGCCGGTTGCAAGCTCGTCCAGGCTGAAGCTGTTTCGCATAACCTCTCCGATCTGCTCCAGGTCGCTGGCTATGATGGGCTTCCCCGTGGCCATGTATTCGAAGAGTTTCGTGGGCGATCCGAAGAAGCGCGATCCGTCCGGATTCGGCACGTGCGGCGACAGCAGAACGTCGCACGCCGCAAGATGCGCCGGGCCTTCTAATTGGGGAACCAGCCCGGTGAATGTCACGCGCTCCGCTGCGCCGGCGTCGGCGATTATGCGTCGCGCATCGGGCATGAGCGGACCGTCTCCGATCAGCAGAAAATGCCAGTCGGGTAATTTACCGGCCTTTCCCACCATCGCAATGACACGCGCCAGAACGTCAATGCCATGCCACTTGCCGAATGTGCCTATGAAGCCCGCGACGGTCTTCTTATGAAGCCCCATGCGCGCCCGCAACTCTCTTGCCCGCGCGGTTGTGGCGGCTGGATCGTAGATTCCCGGGTCAACGCCGTTGGGATGAACGAGTATCTTGCCGGGATCAACGCCCCTGTTCACAAGCTCCTCGCGCAGAGGGTCGGACACCACGACTATCAGGTCCGCGTGGCGGAAATTAGCGGTTTCAACGTCCAGGGAAAGTTTTCCGAGTTTCAGCGGCCTGCCCCAATGCTCTGACGCCCAGACCTCCGAACCGCTGTATTCCAGAACGAGCGGAATCCCGAATTTCCGCGAGAGATGAACCCCGGACAGATTTGACAACCCATATCGCTGGTAAAGCAAGTCGGGCGATTCCTTCTGCAGGATTTTTGCGGCGGCGGCGTTGAAACGCGAGTTATAGGCTATCGCCGGTAGCTCCGGCAGATTGCGGAATGCCGGATTCGGCTCGATGACATAGATCGGTGCGCGCTTCGCGTCCACTGTCGCCAGTTCGCTGCTGCTTATGAAGAAGACCTGATGCCCCAATCGCCGCATTGCCGCTGCAACCCCGGCGATGTGTCCCACGGAGCCGCCCGCCCGGACGTTGAACCAGAGGTCGGTGCGGAGATAGGCGACACGGTTGAATTCACGGAGCTTCCTGCGCGTCGGCGCCGACTTCATCAGAGAACGCGCCCGCAGACGGACGGAGACAACCGATATCGCCGAAAGCGCAAGCTCAATCGCCAGCGCCGGGCAGTCGGAGAGCAGGAAATCAGCCCAGCCGAGGCGCATGTCCCCGCCGCGCGAATCAATCAGGCGGCATCTGCATGGGCAGCGCCTCAGAAGCGATAACCTTGTGATGGAGAAATAAGGTTCCCGCCCCAGGTCTTCACAGGCATAGACAACTTCCGAGGGATGAGGCAGCGAGCGCAGCCGTTCCCGAACCCGGGACATGAAATCGGCGTAAGAATACTCCTTGCGGATGATCTCGATCTGCCTTCCGGCGTTTTCGGAGCGAAGGCGGGTTGCCAGGCCTTCGAGCTTGGTTTTGTTCCCCCCCCCGAGCAGGATAAGTGTCGGCGCGGCGACGGCCCTTTCGTTGCCATGTTGGGCGCCGGCATTCTCGTCAAATGTGTTCGCAATATTGCTGCTCATTACGCGGAGTGTACCCGCGCCGGAGCAACCCCGCAAGCGCGGTCAATCCCCTGCGCCAGCCCTTTTGGAGGCGAGGAACGCCCGAACCGCCTGTTCCGCGCAGTTTGCCGCAAGCTCCTGCGCCCGCGACATTGCATCCTCAAGCGTCATCGGCCCGCTGACCATGCTGAACCACGCCGTCAGCCCCTCGAACAGAAGCGCATCGGCCCCCTTCTCAACAGAGCCGGCAATTGCGAAGACCGGAACGCCTGCTTCCCGGCCGGCGCGGGAGACACCGCAGACTGTCTTCCCGAAAGCCGACTGCGCGTCGAGGCGTCCCTCGCCCGTGATAACGAGGTCCGCGCCTTGAATGCGTCGCTTGAAATCAACGGCGTCAATGACGATCTCAATGCCCGGTTTCATCTCTGAGTTCAGGAATGCTGCCAGACTCAAAGGAAGTCCTCCGGCCGCGCCCATCCCCGGAACGTCGGCAAGACATCGCCCGGTCGTGTCCCGGACGGCGCGCGCGTATCGCGCAAGCCCGGCGTCGAGCATCGGGATCATCTCGGGCGTCGCGCCTTTCTGCGGCCCATAGACCGTTGCGGCGCCGGTAGGGCCGCATAACGGATTGGTCACATCGCAAGCGACGCGGCATTGACATTCCTTCAGCCTCGGATCAAGCCCGGACAGGTCAATCCGAGCGAGCTTCACAAGTCCGCCGCCGCCTTGCGGAATCGGCCCGCCTTCAGAATCAAGCAGCCGCGCGCCGAGCGCCGCCGCAAGCCCGCTCCCGCCGTCAACCGTTGCGCTTCCTCCGACGGCCACGATGAGCCTGCGTGCTCCGGAATTCAGCGCGCGCAATATCAGTTCCCCGGTTCCGAAGGAGGTCGTCAGCATGGGATTGCGTTCGGCCTTCGGAACAAGTGGCAGGCCGCTTGCGGACGCCATTTCGATGACCGCCGTAGCGCCATCGCCCAGTATTCCATATTTCGCCGACACCGGTCTGCCGAGCGGATCGGTCACGGTCACTTCAACCATCCGCCCGCCGGTCGCCCCGACAAGCGCCTCTGCCGTGCCCTCCCCGCCGTCGGCCATCGGCATGATTTTGGTGTCGGCGTTTGGGCAGGCTTTTCTGACTCCGCGCTCCATGGCCCGCGCCGCTTCCAGCGCAGACATTGATTCCTTGAACGAGTCCGGCGCTATGATGATCCGCATATCAATTCATCCAGAAGATTCAGCCTGACGCCGTCGCTCCACATCACGAACACGCGACTTCTTCCGGCGTAACGCCCGTCCTTCAACCGGAATCGGAAACGATACCGTCTGTTCGCGTAGTCACATTCGAGGATCTCGACGGCGTACGCCGCGGACTCGAACCTGCCGGCGTCAGGCTGCAGCCGCCCCTGCGCGACAAAGGGCGTGTCCGTATTCATCAAAACCTCGTAGCAGCCGGGGGAAATCTTTTGCGCGAAGACCGATGGGCTTGCCCGCGCAGGCTCCCACTGGAAGAAGATGGCGCTTTCTCCCGATGAAGATTCCCTGGTCCAGAACGGCACGGCTTCCTCCACCGCGTTCGCAAACAGGTCATGGACGAAATGACTCGGCAGCGCCAGGAAGACGAAAGATGCGTTGCCCCCCGCCTTCGCGTCAAGTGTTCTTATTTCATTGCGGGCGTTATTCAGAATATCTGTGGCGCTCCATCCTGTTTCATAGCGAACTCGATCTTCTTCCATATGGGCGAGTGATAAGGCAAGATAGATCGCCCAGAAAGGAAGGACGAAGATCACCCTTGCGGTGACTTGCGGCGTTCCGGACGGCGTCGCCGCGAGGCGGGAAAGGTCAATCACTGCGGCAATCACCAGCAATCCGGGCAGCAGGAAATGCCTGCACTCCGGCAGCCAGATAATGACCGGGAGATAGATTACTGCCGCCGCCATTACCAGCCCGGCCGGGCGTTTCCAATCCGGAGCGCCATCCCATCCCCGCGCTCTTGCGACGAGCCACCCGACCAGCAGGACCGCCAGCCCGGCCAGCGCAGCAGACGGATTGCAGAACACCAACGACTGCGCGGGCAAATTCATCGGAAGTCCAGCCAGATTGCGGATCGGCAGCCCCATTCGGAAAAGCTCCGCCGTGCTGAAGACGCTGTACTTGCCGAGCGAGCCGCCGTAGTACCAATACCTGACGCAGAGATAGATGCCGGCGATGACCGAATAACATGCGTAGGCCGGCAGACCGCGCTGGATGGTGGAGACCACGTCGGTGATGAAGCAGGATCGTCTCGAATCGTCGCCCGTCGCGTCTCCGCCATCCCTTCCGTCCACTCCTCTGAACGACCCGGTTCCCCAATCCAGCAGGAACGCGATTCCCGCAAAACCCAGCGCATTCTCCCGAAAACACAGCCCAAGCGTCATCGCCCCTGCCGCCGCCGCCAGCGACTTCCTGCTTCTTATTCTTGCCCACCGCCGGTGGAGCAGAATCCATGCCAAAAGACAGCAGCCCAGCGCGTAGAAATCGAAGTTAATGGTCTCCCTGACCATCAGGTGATAATTTGTCTGATTAACTGTGGCTGCGGTTCCCGCCAGGAGGGCCGGCGTCCATGAATCCCCGCCGAGGGTTTCCCTGACCACCCGCATGAAGAGCGCGATCATGCCGAGCATCAGCATGAGTTTGACGAGTCGGTAACCCCATTCGTGGCGCCCGAACATGGCAAATCCGAATTTGAAGATCCAGATGTTCCCCGGACGGAAGTTGTCGCTGCGTCCAGGCGTCGCGCCGCTCTGCCATTCCTGACAGGCGAATATGTCAACAAGCGTCTTTCGATTGATGAAGAAAGTCCATGCCGGTCCTGATTCCCTCGCCCGCGCAAGCCACGGGAAGTCGTCCCCGGCCAGGCCGTACTTCAGCGTCGGCAGATAGAGACATGCAGCCGCGATCAGAACGCCGAGGAACAAAGTCCGTGGCGGAAACCGTCCCGCCGCCCCTCGTCCAGAGTTCTCCTTATCAGAAATCATAGCGCGATATCGTTCAGTCTGACCGGCTCCGGGATGAACGTCAGAATGAAGATCGTCAGCACAAACGCTCCCAGCGCTTTTCGCGTCCAGTCAAGCGGGATGTCGTCGGACATGGTCGGTTTGTGGAACAATCCGGAACTGACGACTATCACGGAGAGCAGCATCAGCCAGGGCATCGGGCACAGGACCGTGCTGACAATGGCGGCGATGACGAAGAGCGAGCCGGATACCGCATGGGCTTTCGGTCCGAGTATGCCGTAAAGCACGTGCCCGCCGTCCAACTGCCCGAGCGGTATCAGGTTCATCCCCGTTATGAAAATCCCGACCCATGCTGCGTAACCGACCGGGCCTAGCGCGAGATATTCGCCGGGCAGCAGGGGCCTCTTCGTCCACCCGATCAGAAGCTCGATAAGAATGCTGTTGCCCTGGGTTATCGCCCCCATCGGTCTGATTTCCGCGTTGATGACGCCTATCACAAGGGCGGGCATGGCGACAGCCAGCCCGGCCAGTGGACCCGCCGCGCCGATGTCGAAGAGCGAGCGTCGCGTCGGGATCCGCTCATCCATGAGAATGACCGCCCCCAGCGTGCCGAATCCCATCCCATCGGCGGCGAGCTTCGGAAACGGGATGAAGAACGGCAGCGTGGAATCCACCCCATGCCTGCGGCACATCAGGTAGTGGCCGAGTTCGTGACTGACAAGTATGGCCAGAAGAGTCGCGCAGTAGAGGCTTGCGTCCAGGATGTCATGGCGCGTCAAGGGAACGCTGAAGAGCCTTGCGCCCCACGGAAGGCGGGAATGGAATGCCGTAAGGACAGTCAGCATGAAGAAGAGCGCGTTCAATGCCGCTCTTGGTTTTAATCTTCTCATTGTTGAACAGACGGCACAGATTTGGCGCATGTCCGGCCGCAATATGGATTGCAGCAGTGGGCTTGCATTGCAATGCCTCTCTTTAAAGACTATAATGAAACACTGCGGATGTGCGCAAGAAAACATGGGCGCTTGTTCTGTCGCGCCGTTTGTGGCGGCGTTCCGCCAGGCGATTGTTTTTCGTTTCGCTGATGCGGATTTTTCGCCGCGCTTCCATTTGCGATACCCCTCTTTGCCTTGCGGGGAGATACTTCTGTCATGACGAGAGAGGCCAAACCTGACGATCCCGGCCCGGGCGCGGATAATCCGGCGCCGACTTCTCCTGGGAACCGGCCGCCACACGCGATGCCCGCCCGCTTCACCCTGCCGCTTCTGCCCCTGCGCAACAGCGTCATGTTTCCAAATGCCATGATGCCCTTGTCCGTTGGGCGCGCGCGTTCCATCAATGCGGTCGAGGCCGCTCGCGAGGGCAATAAACGCCTCGCGATACTCGCGCAGAAAGACCCTGAAACGGACGAACCCGGCCCTGAACAGCTTCAGACAGTCGGCACGGTCGTCCAGATCGTCAAGGTCATCCGCGGCGCTGATGGGAATCTCAATGTCGTTGTAAAAGGCCTGTTCCGGTTCAAGGTTGAGAGCCTATCCAATGGGACGGCCTATGCCCAGGTCACGGGATATCGCCTCCAGGAAATACTCCGCCCCGGCACACAGGTCGAAGCGCTGACACGCACTGTTAAAAGCCTCGCCTCCAAAGTGTTCAAGCTTGGTTCCGGCGGCGCTCCGGAATCCATGGCTGTCCAGAGCGGCATCGAGGCCGCACCCGGTTCCGGAATGATGGCCGATCTCGTCGCTTCGCATATCAATTTCAGCCTGGAGGATAAACAGGCCCTCCTTGAGGAAATTGACGTAAGCCGGCGGCTTGACAAGCTGGTTGAACTCCTAAACCGCGAAATCGAACTCCTGGACCTTACCAAAAAGATCGAGTCCAAGGCCAAGAAGTCCATGGACAAGGTCCAGCGGGATTACTACCTTCGCGAACAACTCAAGGCCATCCGCCGCGAGCTTGGCGAGGAGGACGGAAGCGACGGGGAACTGGACGAATTGCGCGAGAAGCTTGACAAAGCCGGCCTGCCTCCGGATGCCCGGAAGGAAGCCGACCGGGAAATCTCCCGCCTGTCCCGCATCTCCATGGCGTCTCCGGAATACACTGTTGCGCGAACCTACCTGGAATGCCTCGCTGAACTTCCGTGGAACGTCTCAACAGAAGACAATCTTGACATTGCCAACGCGAAGAAAGTGCTTGACGACGACCATTACGACCTTGAGAAGATCAAGGAGCGCATCCTCGAATACCTGGCAGTGCGCAAGCTCAAGAAGGACATGAAAGGCCCCATTCTCTGCTTCGTCGGCCCTCCGGGCGTGGGCAAGACATCCCTCGGTCTGAGCATAGCGAGGGCCTTGGGGCGCAAGTTCATCCGGATGTCCCTCGGCGGCGTCAAGGACGAGGCGGAAATCCGGGGCCACCGCCGGACCTACATCGGCGCGCTTCCCGGGCGCATCATTCAGGGCATCCGCAAAGGCGGCTCCAACAACCCCGTCTACATGCTGGACGAGATTGACAAGCTCGGTTCAGACTTCCGTGGCGACCCGTCCGCCGCGCTGCTGGAAGTGCTTGACCCGGAACAGAACGATACTTTCACGGATCACTATCTGGACGTCCATTTCGATCTGTCCAAGGTGATGTTCATCACCACCGCCAACACGCTGGACACCGTGCCCCCGGCGCTCAAGGACAGGATGGAGGTTATTGAACTGCCGGGCTATACGGAACTGGACAAATACTACATCGCCCGCAAGTTCCTCGTCCCGAAGCAGATCACAGAGAACGGTCTCACGCCTAAGCTGATCCTGATCAACGCCTCGACGATCAAAAGACTCATATCGCAGTACACGCGCGAGTCCGGCGTTCGCCAGCTTGAGCGCTCCATCGCAGAAATATGCCGCAAGGTGGCCAAGAAAGTCGCCGACGGCAAGACCGGCAGAACGGAAGTCGGCGCCATGAGTCTGCCGGACCTGCTAGGCCCGCAGAAGCATTTCCCGGAAATGGCTGAGCGGGAGAGCGAACCCGGAGTGGCGACTGCGCTGGCGTGGACGCCCGCCGGCGGCGAAATCCTGTTCATAGAAATAACCCGCATGTCCGGCAAGGGAGAGTTGATCCTCACCGGCTCGCTGGGCGAAGTCATGAAGGAAAGCGCCCAGGCCGCCATGACCTATGTCAAGTCCCGTGCCGCGCAACTGGGCGTTGACCCCGCTGTTTTCGAGAGCAACGATCTGCATATCCACGTCCCAGCAGGAGCCGTGCCGAAGGACGGCCCTTCGACAGGGATCGCAGTGTTCGTCGCGCTTGTCAGCCTCCTGACCGGCAGGCCCGCGCGCAAGGAAGTGGCAATGACCGGGGAAGTGACCCTGCGCGGAACAGTCTTGCCCGTCGGCGGCATCAAGCAGAAGATTCTTGCCGCGCACCGAGCCGGAATAACGGACATCATCCTGCCCCGCCTGAACGAAAACGACCTTATCGAAATTCCTGCGGAGGTGAAGTCAAAACTCATTTTCCATAAGGTCTCGAAGATGGAGCAAGTGTTGTCGTTGGCCTTCGAACTAGCGCCGGCGGTTCAGAGCGTGTCAACCGACACGGAAGAAAATTCAGAGAAGCCGCAACCGACGCCGGAAGCCTTCCCGGGCCGTCCCCCGGACGCCCCGGCTCCGCATACGAACGTCTGATGCCTGAGCCGCCTTTGCGCGATCCAGGCATGGCATATCATTCAGAATGTATTTCGACGGACTGCCGTTCATCCGTGTTTATCCGCGGTTCAAAGCCTTCTCCTGCGCCCGGGCCGCAATCCTCCCCAGTTCCGTCTTCTGCCCCTCGCTGAGATATTGCGTCGCGGGGCGGTTCAGTATCTCCCGCGCGGCGTCGCGGGCGCGTTCGCGCATGTCCTTCCCTCCCCCGGCCATCCACTGATCCCACTTGTGCCGGTTCGTGACCTTCGGCGGCCAGTAGGTCCGCCGCAGATGCCGCAGCGTATGCTCGTGCGCCAGGTAATCCGAACTCGCCGGCCCGATTTCCCTGATAACATCGAGGGCGATCGCGTCGTCATTTACCTCCAGCCCGCGCGTTATTCGGAACGCCGCCCCGATGATCTCGTTGTCAATCACGCACTGCTCGTATGACGCCATGAGCATCTGTTCCATCATGCCGACGGAGAGATGGATGAAATTCGTCCCGGCCAGCGCGTTGACGAGCGCCTGCAAGGCCCGCTCGTAGCCCGCCTGGGCATCCGGCAGCGTCGCGTCAATGCCCGTGCCGCCCTGGAAGGGGAGCCTGTAGAACCGCGCCATCTGCGCCGTCGCCGCGTGGATGATTCCGGTCTCCGGCGCGGCTCCGGAATAATTGCCCGTCATCATGTCCGTTATGCCCGACGCTATCGCGAAAATGCATGGATGCCCCGGCGCGAGAATCTGCGTCAGAACCACGCCGGTCAGCACGTTGGCGCACTCCTCGACGAGCGTCCCTGCAATCGTGATCGGCGTCGTCCCTCCGGCCTGTGCGTCAACCTCGATGTAGACCGGGATGCCGTATTTGACGCACTCCATGACCTCCTCAAGTCGAATGCCGGGATGCAGCAGGGGGCTTACCATGCAGGCTACGATGGTGAAAATCGGGCGCTTCTTCAGCGCGCCGGCGGAACCGAGAATCACCGACGCCATCTCAACCTGATCCCGGATTGACTGCGCCCCCTGCCCCTGGGAGTAGTAGTTGCGCGACGTGTTCGGCACGACGTTGGCAAACAGGATGCGGTCGAAACCCTCCTGCGGGATTTCCTGCGGAATGGCGATTGCGTGCATGATGTGCAGGTTCTCAAGTGCGTCCTGCAGGCGAGTCAGGTCTACCAGGTCGCGCAACGTCGCCGGCTTGCGATTGCCGTCAAGGTCCAGAACGTAGAGCGCGCTTGATCCGCCGATTGTGTAGACGCTTTCAAGGTCCACGTTAACGTCGCAGTCGGGCAGTTGCCCCGCGAGCGTGAATTGTGAAGGGGCGGTGGAAAGAGCCTTTGTCAGAACGCTTTCGGGCACGCGGACAAGGTTGTTGGCGAAGTCAACGCGGCATCCGCCGTCCGCCATCGCCTCCAGCGCTGGGCGGTATTCCATCCTCACGCCGACCTCTTCCATGACGCGGATTACGGCGCGATGTATGCGCGCGATGTCGTCGTCGCCGAGAAACCTGAGTTGTCCGCCTCGAAGCCTTTCAATCGCCATGTCATGCCGCCTTTAATGAAAACAAATCGCGAATCCAGCCAGTCGCGCAGGCGTGATTCTGACGCCTGCGATTCGACCGGGGACGCGCTTATCTTTCAATCAGGTTCGTCTCCCTGATCCTGCCGGTCTTCGGATCAACCAGCAGCGTCTTGATTTCAAATCCACCGAGCGACGCCTTCGCGCTCGTTCCCAGCGCCGGCAGTTCGAGCGTCGTTTCCCGCGCCGCGCCTGTCGGCTCGAACAGCCGTATCACAAACTCGCCCGAATTTTCCGCCTTCTTGAACGCCGTCAATTGAACGGTCGGATCGCTCAAAATGGCCAGCGGCTTCGGCGCGGTTCCCAATCCGGATGGGAAGTATGACAGCGCCATCGGTTCTTCGTTATGGGCCAGCGCTTCGCTGTCAATTGCCGCCATCCTCTCGTTGAAGGGCGATCCCTTCAGCCAGAAGCGGAAGAACCTTTCGCCCTGGTCAATGCGCGTCGTGAAGCGATCCTGCCGCACAATCGGACGGTTCCCGATCGGGTGCCCGGCGTAGGCGGCGGACCTCATCAGCGTAAGACGCATCTCCCCGTCCCGGAAGTCGGAGCCGTATGACCCCTCGTTCACGCAGGAAAAGGCATGATCCTTCGAGCGGGAGACTGCGGCAACCCACTTCTGCGCGACGACCTCCTTGCCGCCCGTCGGAAGGCTGTCCGCCCCGTATGCCACCTGCCCCATGTATCCGCCGTCGGTGAAAACCGTCGGGACGCGAAGCTTGAGCATCCGGTTCTTCTCGTTCCAGAAGACACGGACGTTCACCTCGATCTCCGTCCCCCGCCTGGGCAGCTTGTAAGTCTGGCAGATGAACGAATCGCCCCATTCCATCAGCGATTCGATCACGGTCCTGACCTCTCCGTCCTCGATCACGCGGACGGGGGGGAGGGCCTGCGCAGACACCCCGGCGAAGCGCGCCGCGCGCTCCGGCGTCATCGCCTTGAACGTTCCAGCAACCTTGTCGAATCGCTGGACGGCCATCTCCCACGGGTCCGCGCTGTCCTCCAGAATCGTGGGCGCAAACGCCCCGGCCTTCAGATAATCCGTTCCGCCCGCCTTGTAACAGTCCATCAGGCCGGTTTCGCAATTAATGACAACCTCCAGATCGTCGGTCTTGAAGCGCAGCTTCCCATCAACCGGCTCAAGCTGCGTTTTCGGTCTGGCCGGCAGGACTTCGACGCGGCAGTCGAAACGGTTCATGCGCGACGGTTCCAACGTCGCGCTGAAGACGACGCGCTTGCGCCAGTCCAGGTTCAGATTGCCGTACTCCTTCTCCACCTGGCAGGGCAGACGCCGCCCATCCTGATAAACATGCGGCATCGTGAACACGTCATTCCAGTTCTGCCCGGCGAGCATAAATTCGCACTCGAACACGCCGCTGATCCTGCGCGGGTGGGGGTTATACACGAGGATCGGGATTTCGCCCTCAACCGCCGTTTTCTGTCCGGACGCCAGAGCGAAGAAAGCGCGCGCCTTCAGCCGCGAGACGATCTCAAGCCCGTGGTCCATCAGCCGCAGGGCCATGTCCTCGACGGGCTGAACGGACGAACCGGGCAGGATGTCGTGAAACTCGGCAAACAGCAGATCGCAGAGCGCCTCGTGAATCTCCCCGGCGGGGTAGTCCGCCAGTCCGGAGATTGCGGCGTGGGACATCATCTTTTCCAGCGCGTAAATTTCGTTCTCAAGCTCGCGGTGCTTCTGCTTAAGCCTGACCTGTGACGTGTAGCAACCGACCGCCCATGCGTTGATGTCGCCCTCATGGCGCGGAAGAGGAATCTCCTTCTCTCGCAGTTCGTTGAAGTAGGCCTCCGGAGTGGAATGGATGATGCGCCAGTCGCCCGTCTCCCTCGCCAGCGAGTCAAGATCGTTCAGGTCAACGCGAGAAGGCCCGCCGCCGTGGTCTCCGACCCCCCAGAGGACAAGACCGACCTTGCGGTCGCGATTGCGGTCCATCCACCCCTTGACCTTCTCCCGCGCATGGCCTCCCTGCGAGCAATAAAACTCCGATGAGCGATGCCCTATGATCTTCGATCCGTCGTAGCCCACCCACTCGAAATCATCCGACGGCAGGGGGCAGTCGTTGTTGTCCGGACGGCAGAAGAGATACGAATCGTATCCCGACCGGGCGAGTATCTGCGCCAGTCCGCGCGTGTGCCCGAAGGGATCGAAATTGATCGCAGTCTTTGGTTCCGCGCCGAATTTCTCGCGGAAGTAATTCCTGCCGACAAGAATCTGGCGCGCGAACGACTCGCCGCTGGGCATGTTGCAGTCGGGCTGGAGGTACCATCCGCCCATTATGTGCCACTTGCCATTCTTCACGAGCCGCTGTATCCGCGCGAAAAGCTCCGGCGCATACTCTTCAACCCACTTGTAGAGTATCACCTCGTTGTGGTTAAAGATGAAGGCGTCGTTTGCTTCGCAAAAATCGGCGGCGACCCTGAATGTTGAAATCGCCTCCGCCGCCCCCTCCTCCCACTCCCACTGCCAGACGGGATCGAGGTGCGCGTTGCAGATCAGATGAAGCGTTCTCATGGGCGTCTTTCTCCGAATTGACTGTCGTTGAAGGTTTTCCGGACCATGCGGGTCAGGCGGCAATCTCCTTCGCCTTTTCCAGGATCGCCGCTGCCTTGCCCTCGTCCTGAGGCCATGTCAGATAGAACGAAATTGTGTACGGACGGTATGATGCCAATCGTTCGTACATCGTCTTCAATTCCGCGGGTTTCATGTCCCGCATGTGCCACGATTGAATCCGCAACTGGAACGGGCATGGGCATGACCGGGCAAGCGACGGCGGGTCGAGAAACTGGTCTGCGCTCGGATCGAACGCCTCGATTCGCAACTGCTTCAGGCGCGACAGATGAGCCTCGCGCAGCAGTTCGCTGTGCAGGTGCCGTCGCGTCGCCTCAAGTCCGTCGTAATAAATCTCCCAGTAAGGCAGTACGAATTCGTCGAACATCGCCGGCGGGAACATCCCGGCGAAGTCGTCGCATATGCCCGCCGCCCCTGCTTTCCATGCCTTTCCGGTCTCGAGTTCATACGCTGCGCGGATGAATTCGACCGCTGATCGCGCCGAGAATTCCAGGAGTTTCTTTGCCCGCGCCGGGTCCTCGTAAGGCAATATGAAGAAATCCTGCCCCATTAGCAGCGCTGCGGTCGTCACCGGGCCTTCCACCCCCAGGCAGGCCCCGGCATTCAATCCCGGACGAAGGCGGTTCAATTCGTCCCGGACCCGCAGCCTGCGGGGATTGGTGCCGACCGCGAAGTAGTCCCTCGGTGCGCGAAGGTTATCTATGTCAGAAGGCGTCCGGATGCGCGGCAACGGTTTCGGCTCCGAGTCGCCGGGGAACGCGATCTCGCACCCGAGGGCCGAGACGTGCCCGTAGCTGAATCCCGCCAGCCTCGGTTTCGGCGGCGGCGATCCTATCCGCTCGGCTGCCTGCGCCGTAGCGTCAAACGCCTTCAGAATCGCCCCCGTGTTCCAGTAAAGATCGTCCAGCGTCACGCCGCCGTATCTTGCCACGGCCGTGTCCGCGATTCCGAATGTGTAATTCTGTCCCATATCCCCCCCCCCCCTCACATTCTGGCGGCGTGTTCTCGCCACATCGCCTCGAACCTTTTCATTGGCATGCGATACGCCGTCCCTATCGCTTCTTCCTCGGTCTTGCCCGTCTTGACCTCGTCAACGAACCGGGCGAACTTGCGCGCGTCAATCCGTATCATGAAATCCACCACGCTCCACGCCAGGGCGTAGCTCTTATGATCGTCCCCGCGGATTGACTGGAATACGAATATCTCCGACAGCATCGGCAGATTCCCGATTCTAAGCTGCCCCCTGATGATTTCGGCCTGCGAACGCCCCAGCCCAAGCTCCGGATACCCCCTTATTTCCATGAATTGCGCCAGCCCTTCATGAAGCCACACCTTCGCGTTGCCGGTAGTCCTGTAATACTCCAGGAATGCGTGCGTCAACTCATGCACAAGGACAGACCCCATCACCGGTTTTGCATCCCTGACATCCGGCATCGCCCCTGCAATCACGACCCGCCCGCCCCTCCGCGCGAAGAATGCCTGTGCCTTGGTCAGGTCTGGCAATTCCGCGATCTCCGTGCAGAATCGCTCGTACGTCTTGCGGCTGGTGAAAACGAAAACGATGCACTTGCCCTCCCACAACTCATCCTCCGGAGCAAGCTCAAAGACATCCCTGCTCAACCATGTGAATGCGTCTTGAAGCGCCTTCAGCAGCGGGCCGGTTTCCCCCGGCATGTCCGTATAAAGGATGAACTCCTCAGACTCGTCGGCTGCTAGTATCACGCCAAGCTTTTCTCTGGCTGCATCGGCATTCTTCCTCTGGTCAGCCAGAACAGACTCGTCCTTCGGTCTTGATTCCTTCTTTGCTTTGCCCCTTGCGGTGGTCTTCTTTGCAGTCGCCGGAGCCTTCCGGGTCGGTTTTACGGAAGGCTCATTCTTTATCGGCGCGGCCTTCTTTCCGTCCTCGTTCGCGCATGTCTTCTGCGCTGATATTAGCGTGGTCAGCGCAATACAGACAATAAGACGAAGCATGCCGGCTAGCTCCACTGTCATCGCTGGAACTCCATCAAATCTCGCTTGTTCTCTCTGCCGTCGCCATCGGAGACGACCCGGTTGACGGGGCTTCATTCACCTCGCCTGCCGCTTCCCGCGTGATGCGCGCGCCGGCCTTCTCGAAACTCTCCGCGTAGGCGGTCGGAATCCGCGCGCGAATGATCATGTCCTCCCCGTCGCACGTCTGCTCCAGCACCTTTCCCGCCCGACGGACCGCGCTCGCAAGGTCCCCCCGGGCAATCGGCATCCTTAGCGTCACCTCCGCCTCGAAACTGTCGCAGAACTCGCGCAGCGCGTCGCGCAGCCCGTCCAGCCCGTCGCCGGTCTCGGCGGATACGAGATGAACGCGCTTGTGCCGATTGCGCAGGAGCGGCAGCATCGCCGAATCCCGCATTATGTCGGACTTGTTCAGAACCAGAATGGCGGGCGTGTCCCTGCATCCAAGTTCGGTCAGAACGGTTTCCACCGACTCGATCTCGTCCATTACGTTGGGGGACGCCACGTCCGCCACGTGCAGCAGCAGGTCGGCCCGCCGCGCTTCCTCAAGCGTCGCATGAAAGGATGCCACCAGATGATGCGGCAGCTTGCGGATGAAGCCGACGGTGTCCGAGACCATGATCTCCCGCGCCCGCCCCAGTTCCAGTTTGCGCGTGGTTGACTCCAGCGTCGCGAAGAGTTTGTCCGCCACCAGGACGCCCGCGTCCGTCAGCGCGTTCATCATGCTGGATTTCCCCGCGTTTGTATAGCCCACCAGACAGGCGGTCAGGAATCTCTTCTTTCGCGTGGAAACCGCCTCTTCCTGTCGTTTCTCAATTGTTTTCAGGCGCGAACGAAGCTCGTGTATGCGTTTCTCGACGAGCCGCCTGTCAACCTCCAGTTGCTTTTCCCCCGGCCCTCGCACGCCCACGCCGCCCGCCATCCCTCCGCCTACTATGCGGGAGAAATGCGTCCACATCGCCTTCAACCGGGGATATGCGTATTCCAGTTGCGCCAGCTCGACCTGAAGCTGGGCCTGCGTCGTCTCCGCCCGCGTGGCGAAGATGTCCAGTATCAGTTCGCTGCGGTCAATGGTCTTGCGCTTGAGCGTCTGCTCAAGGTTTCGCACCTGTCGCGGCGCAAGGTCGTCGTCGCAGATGACCACGTCCGCGTCGAACGTCTCGCACAACTCGGCTATCTGCGCGGCCTTGCCCTTGCCGACGTACCATGCCGGATCAACCAGGTGATTGTACTGGCAGACCTTCTCGACCACGACTGCCCCGGCCGTGTGCGCCAGCCCCGACAGCTCTTCAAGAATTTCGCCCGGCGACCGCTTCTCGCCCGGGGGGGTTATGCCGACCAGTATCGCCCGCTCCGCGCGTACGGAAAGATCATTTCTTTTCAAATCCATGCCGGCATTATATCCGATTCCTCGTTGCGTAACAGGTTTCGATTCATGCTTGCCGCCTTGACACGCCTTCCAGCCGGTTCGTAATATCGCCGTTCATAACGGGGCAGGGGCATTCTGGCCGTTCAGCTCTGCCGTGATGTCCTGTCGGACGTTTCCATCCGGGTTCATGTTTATAGAGGTGCGCCGGCATGAAGGTCAGCGTTCTGGGCTGCGGGCGATGGGCTTCATTCCTGGCATGGTATTCCGCATCGCGCGTCGGGCATGACGTGGCGATATGGGGCAGAAAGGGATCGCCCCATCTGGAGGAACTCGCCGCAACCCGCCGGAACGAATACCTGACCCTCCCCGACGGCGTCCGAATCACGGACTCGCTTGACGATGCCCTGTCCCGCGCGGAGATCGTCCTGATCGCCGTCAGCGCGCAGGGGCTGCGCTCCCTTGCCGCGGAGATCGCCCGTCGCGATCTGTCCGGCAGAACCTTCGCGCTCTGCATGAAGGGCATAGAGGCGGAAACCGGCAAACGGCTCACGCAAGTCTTCCGCGAAGAGGTCAGGGGGCCTGTTGACCTTGCCGTGTGGGTCGGGCCGGGGCACGTGCAGGAATTCGTCCGCGGCGTGCCCAACTGCATGCTCATCGGCTCGGACAACATCGAGGCCACGCGCCGCGTCGCGGAGGCTCTCGCAAGCAGGCTGATACGCTTCTACTACGGGCAGGACCTTATCGGGAACGAGATCGGCGCGGCGGCCAAGAACGTCATGGGTATTGCCGCCGGGATGCTGGACGGGCTGGACATGTCAAGCCTCAAGAGCGCGCTCATGGCGCGAGGCGCGCGGGAGGTCTCGCGCCTCGTTCGGGCGATGGGCGGCAACGAACTGACGATCTACGGGCTTTGCCACCTGGGGGATTACGAGGCGACGCTCTTCTCCCCGCACAGCCACAACCGGCGGTTCGGAGAATCGCTCATCCGGGGCGAACGCTTTGACAAGCTTGCCGAGGGCGTCCCGACGGCGGACGCGCTATCGCTGTTGTCCAAGCGGCATGAAGTTGAAATGCCGATATCCAACGCCGTGCGGCACATGATCCGGGAGGGCGGTGATCCGAAGGGCGCGCTTGAGGAACTGTTCCTGCGCCCGCTGAAGTTCGAGTTTTGAAGGCATGGCAGCAATGTTGAGATATCGCATTTGATTTGTGTTTTCCGCGTCCGGCCCTTCCATCCGCCGGGAATCGCGCATATAATGTGTTAGAAAGCTGTTTTGTTGCCGGGAGCGTGCGTTCCAGCCGCGCCCGCTGATTCCCGCGCGCCTACGGCGGATCGGGATCGGAGGAAGCGGGCCGTTGACGGCGGACACGCGCGAAGGGGCGAACAATCGCAACGACTGACGAGGTGACCGACGATGCTTGAGCGATTTACACATAGAGCCAGAAAGGTGGTTGACTACGCGCGGCAGGAAGCTCAGCGGCTCAACCACCCTTATGTCAGCACCGAGCATATTCTGCTCGGGCTTGTGCGGGAAGGTTCGGGAATGGCGGCGACGGTGCTGATGCGAACCGGCATCGAGTTGAAGCGCGTGCGGCTGGAGGTCGAAAAGCTCGCGCCTCCCGGCCCGGAAGCGGTCGGCGTCTCCGGCCCGCCGCAGACCACCGCCAGCGCCAAGAAGGTTTTCAGCTTCGCCATGGAAGAGGCCCGCAACATGCAGCACAGCTACGTCGGCACGGAGCACCTGCTGCTGGGCCTTCTGCGGGAAACCAAAAGCATCGCCGCGCAGGTTCTGCTCAACCTGGGCCTGCGAATCGAGGACGTCCGTCAGGAGGTGCTGCAACTGCTCGGAACCGAGCCGACGGAAGAGATCGAGGGGGAGGAAGCGGAACCGCCCGCCGATGGGGACGAGGCCGGAAAACCCAAGAACAAGAGCAAGAGCAAAACTCCGGCGCTGGACTCTTTCGGGCGCGATCTGACCAAGCAGGCCAAGGACGGCGAGCTTGACCCCGTCATCGGGCGGCAGAACGAGATCGAGCGCGTCATCCAGGTGCTCTGCCGCCGCACGAAGAATAACCCCGTCCTTCTCGGCGAGGCAGGGGTAGGCAAGACGGCCATCGTCGAGGGGCTGGCGCAGCGCGTCATCGCCTGCGACGTGCCGGAGTTGCTTTGCGACAAGCGTCTTGTAATCCTTGATCTGGCCATGATGGTAGCCGGGACGAAATACAGGGGGCAGTTTGAGGAGCGCATCAAGGCCGTCATGCAGGAGGTCCGCAAGGCCCGCAACATCATCCTGTTCATTGACGAGTTGCACACGCTGGTCGGGGCGGGCGGGGCGGAGGGCGCGATTGACGCCTCCAACGTTCTCAAGCCGGCGCTATCGCGCGGAGAGATACAGTGCATCGGCGCGACGACGCTTGACGAATACCGAAAACACATCGAAAAGGACGGCGCGCTGGAACGCCGCTTCCAGAGCATCATCGTCGAACCGCCCAGCAGGGAACAGACGATCGAAATCCTCAAAGGCCTGCGCGACCGTTATGAGACGCACCACCACGTCAAGATCACTGACGAGGCGCTGCACCTGGCCACGGAGCTTTCCATCCGTTACATCACCGGCCGCTACCTGCCGGACAAGGCCATTGACGTCATTGACGAATCCGGGGCGCGCGTAAGGCTGAAGTCGCTGACCCGTCCGCCGGACATCCGTGAACTTGACGAAAAAATGCAGGGGCTTGACGCCCGCAAGGACGAGGCCGTCGTCATGCAGGATTTCGAATTGGCCGCCAAACTCCGCGACGAGCGCGAACAGGTCTCGACTGAACGCGAGCAGATACTGAAGAACTGGCGGGAGAAAGCAGAGGAGACCAAAGGCGTAGTGGACGCCAACGTGGTATCCGAGGTGGTTTCCCGGATGACGGGAATCCCGCTGACACGCCTGGAAACGGCGGAGGCGGTGCGACTGTTGCAGATGGAGGACGACCTGCACAAGAGCGTCGTAAGTCAGGACGAGGCCATTTCCGCAATCTCCAAGGCGGTAAGGCGTTCCCGCGCGGGCTTGAAGGACCCGGCTCGCCCGGTGGCGTCCTTCATCTTCATCGGCCCGACGGGCGTCGGCAAGACGCTGCTGGCGCGGGCATTGGCGAAGTTCATGTTCGGCACGGAAGACGCGCTCGTGCAGATTGACATGTCGGAGTACATGGAAAAACACAACATATCCCGCCTTGTCGGCGCGCCTCCGGGCTACGTGGGCTACGAGGAGGGCGGGCAGTTGACGGAGAAAATCCGCCGCAGGCCCTACTCCGTCGTCCTGCTGGACGAAATCGAGAAGGCGCACACGGACGTATTCAACATGCTCCTCCAGATCATGGAGGACGGGCGGCTGACGGACAGCTTCGGGCGTCACATTGACTTCCGCAACACGATTCTGATCATGACTTCCAACATCGGCGCGTCACTGATCAAGAACTCCACGCCCATCGGGTTCGCCAAAAATGATCTTGAACTGAATTATGAGCGCATGAAGGAACAGTTGATGCAGGAGGTGGAGAGGCACTTCCGGCCAGAATTCCTGAACCGCGTTGACGACGTGATTGTCTTCAGAACGCTCTCGATGGACGACATGAAGATGATCGTGGACATCGAATTGAAGAAGGTAGAGAACCGCATGTCCGCCGTTCGCGGCAACCGGATCAGGATCACGCCGACTGCCATCGAACTGCTTCTGAAGAAGGGCTATAATCCTGATTACGGCGCAAGACCGTTGCGCAGGGCCATCGAGCGGATGATCGAAGACCCGCTTTCGGAGCAGATACTGCGCGGCAAGTTCCCGGAAAACTCAATAATACACATTGACGCCGCCTGGGACGACTTTACGTTCCGGGAGGGAGACGAACTGGTCGGCACCGGATCGGGATCGGCGCCGGACAAGACCGAGAAGAAAGACTGAAGCCGTTGATAGCCGGCTTTGCCGTCTTTATTCATGCCGGAATGCCGTTTCCGCGCGGGGAAATCCCCTTTCGTATTTCATCCTGGCCATCTTAAATACATAGACGTTGCATTTGTCCCGTGCGGGCCTTAAAAACTGGCGGAAAAACCTGTTGACTTCAAGGAATTTCTCGTTAGAATACTTGACCTCGTTGAGGAACCGGCCTCTTTTCGGGGTGCGCCGGAGCCTCGCGGCAATGTCTTATTTTGTCGGATGAAACTGCATTTACCGGCCGCTTTTCGCGTCATGTAACAAGGAGGACAGTCGTGGCTGAAGAAAAAAAAGCGAATGCAATCAGTTCCCTGATGACTGAGAACAGGACGTTCCCCCCGCCGGCCTCGGTTCAGGCGAGGGCTCATGTCAACTCGTTTGCAAAATACGAGGAAATGTACAAGCAGTCCATCGAGGATCCGGACGGCTTCTGGCTTGAGCAGACAAAGCTCCTGCAGTGGATCAAGGCTCCGACCAAGGGGCGTGAGTACACCTGGGACACGAAGGCCAGGAAGATTGAGCATAAGTGGTTTGCAGACGGGCAGTTGAATATTTCCGCCAACTGCCTTGACCGTCACCTGGGCACCACGACTGCCACGAAGACGGCAATCATATTCCAGGGCGACGAAGACGCAGATGTAAAGAAGATCACCTACCAGGAACTTTATGTCGAAGTCTGCAAGTTTGCCAACGTTCTGAAGTCCCTGGGCGTCAAGAAGGGCGACAGGGTTTGCATTTACCTGCCCATGATCCCGGAACTGCCGGTAGCCATGCTGGCATGCGCCAGGATCGGCGCCATCCACTCGGTGGTGTTCGGCGGTTTCAGCGCGGATGCCCTGAAGGACAGAATCAACGATTCGCTGTGCAAGATACTGATCACGTCCAACACCTCTCTGCGCGGCGGCAAGCAGTTCCCCTTGAAGACCATTTCCGACGAGGCGATGACCAAGTCCCCGTCCATCGAGAAGTGCGTCGTCGTGCAGCGCACGAAAGATCCGTGCAACATAGTCGCCGGGCGCGACATCTGGTATCACGAGGCAATGGCGACGGCCGGCGCGAAGTGCGATCCCACCCCGATGAATGCCGAGGACCCGCTCTTCATCCTCTACACCTCCGGCTCCACAGGCAAGCCGAAGGGCGTCGTGCACACCAGCGCGGGATATCTGCTCTACACGCTGATGACGCACAAATACATCTTCAACATTCATCACGATGACACATACTGGTGCACCGCCGACATCGGCTGGGTCACCGGGCACAGCTACATCGTCTACGGCCCGCTGGCCGGCGGCGCGACCTCGGTCATGTTCGAGGGCGTCCCGACCTACCCGGACGCCGGACGGTTCTGGCAGGTCTGCGACAAGTTCGACGTGACGGTCTTCTACACCGCCCCGACCGCCATCCGCGCCCTGATCCGCCTGGGCAACGAGTGGCCGGCGAAATACAAGCTCGACAAGCTCCGCATCCTGGGTTCAGTCGGCGAGCCGATCAACCCCGAAGTCTGGATGTGGTACTATGAGCACATCGGCCGCAACAGGTGCCCGATTGTTGACACTTGGTGGCAGACGGAAACCGGCGGCATCCTGATCACCCCGCTGCCCGCCGCGCACACACTGAAACCCGGCAGCGCCTCCCGCCCGTTCTTCGGCGTGGAGCCGGTCGTCCTGCGCGACGACGGCACTCAGTGCGCCCCGAACGAGGGCGGCAAGCTCTGTATAAAGAAGCCCTGGCCCGCCATCATGCGCACGACTTACGGCGACCATGACCGCTTCATTGACACCTACTTCACAATGTATAACGACCTCTACTTCACCGGCGACGGCTGCCGCGTGGACGAGGACGGCGATTACTGGCTCATGGGCCGCATTGACGACGTCGTCAACGTCTCCGGCCACCGCATCGGAACCGCCGAGGTCGAGAGCGCCCTGGTGAGCCATCCGAAGGTCGCCGAGGCCGCAGTCGCGCCCATGCCCCACGACATCAAGGGGCAGTCGCTTTACGCTTACATTACCCTCAAAGACGGCGTGGAGCCGAACGACGCGACGAAGAAGGAACTGGTCATGCACGTGCGCAAGGAAATCGGCGCCATCGCCGTGCCGGACAAGATCCAGTTCACCCCGGCCCTGCCGAAGACGCGCTCCGGCAAGATCATGCGCCGCATTCTGCGCAAGATCGCCGAAGGCGTGACGGACAAGCAGACCCTGGGCGATACCTCGACGCTGGCCGATCCATCCGTCGTGGACTCAATCATCAAGGGACGCCAGTAATTCCTCAGACGTCAGCACCGCGTATCACGGACGGGCAAGCGCAACGCCCGTCCGTGATACGTTCGTTTTCGGGCGCCTCGGAGGCCGCCCGAATCTTTTTGCGGAAGGAATGACGAAATGCCCGAACAGAAGGTTATGAACAGATCGCTCGTAGTCGTGGGGGCGATAATGATCCAGTTGTGCCTGGGCGCGATTTATGCATGGTCCGCGTTCACCAAGGACCTTGTTGACGCGGGATGGACCAAAACGCAGACGCAGGCGGTATTCTCCGCTGGTCTGGCGACATTTGCTGTCGTCATGGTCATCGCCGGACGAATGATGCCCAAGGTCGGACCGCGCAAGCTTGCCATTGCCGGAGGTCTGGTTCTTGGAGCCGGATATGCGCTGGCCGGGCTTGTCGGCGGAACCAGTTTCGGCATGATCCTCCTGCTGGTCGGATTCGTAGGCGGCGCAGGCATCGGTCTGGCATACGTTGTCCCGATAGCCGTCGGCATGAGATGGTATCCCGACAAGAAGGGCCTCATCACAGGACTGGCCGTGGCTGGTTTCGGTTTTGGCGCGACAATCTGGGTAAAGCTTGCGGGCAACTGGGGCAACCTGTTGGCAACCTATGGCCTCAGCAAGACATTTACAATCTACGGAATCGTGTTCGCTGTTACGGTCTGCATCGGCGGAATCTGGATGATGTTCCCGCCGGAAGGATGGCTGCCTGCCGGTTACACGCCGCCGAAGCCTGCCGCAGGCAAGTCCACTGGAGCGGTGGATTTCAAGAGCGGCGAAATGCTGGTCACTCCCCAATACTATATGATTCTGCTGTGCTTCGCCTTCGGAGCCAGCGCGGGGCTGATGAGCATCGGCCTGATGAAGCTGTTCCCGATGGAAGCCCTTCAGGCGGCTGGAATGAGCAAGGAAGCCGCAGCCGCCGTCGCCGGGACGGCGATGGGCGTTTTTTATGCTCTGGCAAACGGAATCGGACGCATAGCATGGGGCAGCGTCAGCGACAAGCTCGGACGCAAGAAGTCAATCATGATCATGATGGCCACGCAGGGCGTAGTCGTCTTCTTGTTCCCCTGGATGGCTGGAACGACGGGATTGCTCTATCTCGGCGCGACACTGATCGGCTTCAACTTCGGCGGAAACTTCGCGCTGTTCCCGACGATGACGGCGGACACTTTCGGCACGAAGTTCGTCGGTCAGAACTATGGGTGGGTCTTCCTGGCTTACGGCATCGGCGGCATTTTCGGTCCGATGCTTGGCGGGAAACTGGGCGACATGAAGAACTTCCCCCTGGCGTTCAGAATTTGCGCCGGCCTCTGCATCCTTGCCGCGATAATCATCGCGCTGGTCAAACCGCCCCAGAAGGCAGCCTCGACCGCCGCATAAGCGGGTTCAACAGCCCTCGCCCCGGATGAAACCGGGGCGGGGGCTTTTTTTTTCACCGCGCAATCACCCTCATGCAACGCTTCCCTGCGATTCTCATCCTCGGCCCCACAGCCTCCGGCAAGACCCCCCTCGGCGACCTGCTTGAAACCAAGGGTTTGCGCGTCAGACGCTGCCGCCACTTCGATTTCGGCGCCAACCTGCGTTCGGTCGCTTCGTCCGGCAGCCCTGTCCCGGGCATGTCGCCGGAAGACGTCAATTTCATTCGCGGCGTCCTGATGTCCGGCGCGCTACTGGAAAACGAGCAGTTTCACATCGCCGAGAAGATATTCCGCAACTTCACCAAGTCTCGGGGCGCTGCGGTTGATGATCTGATAATAATGGACGGCCTGCCGCGCCACGCCGGGCAGGCGGAAGACGTCAGCCGGCTCGTCTCCATGGAGGCGGTGATCGAACTGTCATGCCCGTTGGAGACGATTCTTGAGCGTATCCGCAGCAATGCGGGGGGCGACCGCAGCGGACGTCAGGACGACGATCCCGGAATGGTGAAGCGCAAGCTGGACGTCTATCTTGAGAGAACCGCCGGACTGATGGATTATTATGACAGCCGGGGGGTAAGGACGATCAGGATACCCGTTGGGCGCGGCACGACGGGGGATGAAATCCTCGCGCGCGTTGAAAGCGAGTTCTGAGACGGGCGCGCGCGCCAGACTTTAGCGGGATGAACTCGAAATCACTTGACGCCCGCGCCGCCGTTCCAGATAATCACCATGTTTCATGTCATCCTGAAAACCGCGCCGCCCCGACTTCGGTTTAATCGTTGGGAAAGCGCGGCCGGACAACGTGGTCTTTGGTAAGCGAGAGCAAGGAAATGCCAGGCAAAATCACCGAAATTCGATGGCACTCGCGAGGCGGCCAGGGCGCAAAAACGGCCGCCGGCATGGTCGCGGAAGTGGCTGTGGACGTAGGGAAGTACGGGCAGGGCTGCCCCGAATACGGCGCCGAGCGCGCCGGGGCGCCCATGAAGGCCTACACGCGGGTGAGCGAGGAACCCATCAACGTCCATTGCGGAATCGAGACGCCCGACGTTCTGGTCATCGTTGACGAAACGCTCATCGGCGTCGTTGACTGTTGCGAGGGCGTGAACGATGCCTGCACGGTCATCGTCAACACGGGCAAATCCCCCGCCGAAATCCGCGCCAAGCTGGGACTCAAAGGCGGCAAGGTCTACACGATTGACGCCACCCAGCTTGCGATTGACACGATAGGGCGTCCGATCCCGAACACGCCGATGCTGGGCGCGCTGGTGAAGGCCACCGGCGTGCTGGCGCTTGACGACATCCTCAACGACGTCAAGAAGAAATTCGGCGGCAAGTTCTCGCAAAAAGTGATTGACGGCAACCTCAAGGCCGTTCAACGCGCGTACGAGGAGGTGCAGGGAGACAATGGCTAAGGAAACCAGAAGCTGGAGAGACATGCCCCAGGGGGGAATCGTCGTAACCCCCGGCAATTCGGTTGAGAATCAGACCGGAAGCTGGCGCACCTACGTCCCGGTCACCAACTTTGAAAAGTGCATTCACTGTGTCCGCTGCTGGATCATGTGCCCCGACAGCTCCATCCTCATCAAGGACGGGAAGAAGACGGGCACGGACCTGGAGCACTGCAAGGGCTGCGGCATCTGCGCCGACATCTGCCCCGTCGAGTGCATTGAAATGAAATTCGAGGCCTCCATGGGCCCCGACGAGAGGAAAGGATAGAGCGAGATGGCACATAGAACTGCTTTGACGGGTAATGACGCGGCTGCCTACGCGCTCAAACAGGTCAACCCCGACGTCGCCGCCGTCTACCCCATCACCCCCCAGACGGAGCTAATGCACAAGTTCGCCTCCTACGTCGCCGACGGCGACGTGGACACCGAGCTTGTGCTTGTCGAATCCGAGCACAGCGCGATGAGCGCCACTCTTTCCGCAAGCCTTGCCGGAGCCAGGTCCATTACGGCCACCAGCTCCTGCGGGCTTGCGCTCATGTGGGAACTGCTCTACGTCGCCAGCGGCGCAAGAGCGCCCATCGTCATGCCGGAAGTCAACAGAGCCTTGAGCGCCCCGATCAACATCCACTGCGACCACTCCGACACGATGGGCGCAAGGGACTCCGGCTGGATGCAGATCTACGCCGAGAATGCGCAGGAGTCCTACGACAATATCCTCCAGGCCTTCAGGATCGCCGAGCACCCGGACGTGAAGCTGCCGATCATGCCGTGTCTTGACGGCTTCATCCTCAGCCACACGATCGAGGCCCTCGAGGTTCTGGACGACGAGAAGGTCAAGGCATTCGTCGGCGAATACAAGCCTGAAAATTCCCTCCTGAATGTGGACAAGCCGGTCACGTTCGGCGCTTTCGCTCTGCAGGACACATACTTCGAGTACAAGCGCCAGCAGGTCGAAGCTATGCGCAACGCCGTGAAGGTCATCCAGGATGTCGGCAAGGAGTACGGCGAGATTTCCGGACGCTCCTACGACCTTTTCGAGACCTACATGATGGACGACGCGGAGGTCGTCATCGTCGGCATCGGCAGCACGATGGGCACCGTGAAGTTCGTCGTGAACCAGTTGCGCAAGGAAGGCATCAAGGCCGGCGTGCTGAAGATCAGGGTCTTCAGGCCCGCGCCGTGGGACAAGGTGGCCGACGCGCTCTCCGGCGCGAAGGTCGTCGGCGTCATGGACCGCAGTCTGTCCTTCGGATTGGAGGGCGGGCCGCTCTTCAACGAGTTGAGGTCCTTCTGTCGCGGCAAGAAGTTCGCCATGTGCGACTTCATATACGGATTGGGCGGCAGGGACATCGGCGTCACCCACATAAGCGACATCATCCGTGGTCTGCATAAGGCCGCCAAGAGCGGGACCGAGCCGGAGATGCTTACCTTCGTCAACCTCCGGGAGTAACGCAAAAGATCAATCGGGGCCGTCCCCGAAAAGGAGAATGCAATGCCGACAACATCACTGAAAAAGCTCTGCAACACCCCCGACCTGCTCGCCCCGGGTCATGCGGCGTGCGCGGGCTGCACCGGTTCGACGATTCTCCGGCAGGTTCTGCTTGCCGGGCAGCAGGACGACGTGAAACTTGTCTGCACGTGCGCGACGGGCTGCATGGAAGTCATCTCGACCCTCATGCCCCTGAGCGCGTGGCGCGTGCCCTTCTTCCACAGCGCGTTCGAGAACTCCGCCGCCTCATGCAGCGGCGCGGAAGCCGCCTACAGGGCGCTCAAAAAGCGCGGCAAGATTGACAGGGACATCCGCTTCATCGCCATCGGCGGCGACGGCGGAACCTACGACATCGGCTTCCAGAGCCTCTCCGGCGCGCTGGAACGCGGACACCGGATGCTCTACATCTGCTATGACAACAACGCCTACATGAACACGGGCATCCAGCGCTCCAGCGCCACGCCGAAGGGCGCGGAGACCACGACGGCCCCTGTGGGCAAGGTGAAGAAGGGCAAGGAGCAGCACAAGAAAAACCTGACGGCCATCGCCGAGGCGCATGGGATCAAATACGTGGCTCAGGCCAGCCCGCATAATCCCGCTGACCTGATGAAGAAGGTCCAGAAGGCGCTGGATAACGACGGCCCAAGCCTGATGACTATACTCATGCCGTGCCACCGCGGATGGCGCTTCGACATGCCCAAGGCCATCGCAATGGCCGAAATGGCGGTTGATTGCTGCTACTGGCCGCTCTTCGAGATCGTCGAGGGAAAGCTCAAGGTTTCCTACAAACCCAAGGAGAAGAAGCCGCTGGCTGACTGGGCGCTCCTCCAGGGCCGCTTCAAGCACCTCGGCAAGCCTGAAAACAAGCACATCCTGGACGAACTTCAGGAGAAGGTTGACCGGGAATGGGCTGCGATGCTTGCGCGCGAAGAACGCGATCAAGCCGCAGGTTAATCCCCCCGGCGGGGGACATGACCTATTTTCGCGCCGTTGTGAAAATGGGATCGTGTCCCCGCCGAAGTATCTGTAGGGTGGGCGAAACTGAAAGTTTTGCCCACGCGGAGCAGTCGGGCGGATCGTTGGCGCAACACTTTTGACAGGCGCGACGCCTTAACTTGAATAAACAAAGCGACGCGACACCTGAACCCTTGGCCGTCGAAATGACGACCGGGGGTTTCTCATTTGTCCCTCTGCGGTATTACGATTTAAAAAATGAAGTAAAAAAAGCCTTGCAGCCGCCCGCAGCGCCGGATATATTCCCGCCCCAGTTCAAGTGTAGGGGATGGCATCGTTGGATTTTGCACCTTTGCGAGGACGAAAATGAAAAAGGCACTGTTCGGCGCAGCCTTGTTTTACGCGTGCGTTATCTGTTATTCGCGGGATGCGGCGGCTTTCCCGCTTGAAATCGTCAATTGGGGCGGGGACTACGTCACCGCCTCCCAGAACCTCCAGACCCTCAATCCTGATTCCATCAACGGGCTGGACTTGGACGGCGACCTGGCCAATGACGACGCGCGGACCGGGCGCAACTACAACCGGACTTCCACATATAGCCCAGGTTCAAATTACAGCGGAACGAGCGGCGTCTTCAGCGGGGGCGCTTCGGTAGGCCAGTTGGACGTAGCCACCTCCGCCGGTCTCTCAACAGCCCGCATCTGGCAGGCCGGTGTGCCCGGCGACTCGATTGAATTCCAAAGAGGCGCAACAACGGTTGCCTCGCAGATTCATGCTGTTGTCCTCTGGGATCAAGATAACTTCCTGGGCGTCGGTCCTTCCTCACACCTTTCAATTGATGCCACCAGTTCTTTTTCAATATCCATTACGAGCGTGTTGGGTTCAGACTGGCAGGGAAGGTGGCTTGTGGAAGAGGGCGGACAGCTTTACCTGTCAGAGACGACCTTCAACCCCGGCGCAAACGGCACATACGATCTGACCTTCGGAGACACGAATGACGGCAACTGGGCGGCTTACAATCCGTCAGGTCTGGCATTGAACTTCGATCAGTCCGGCGCGACATACTCAGCCCGTAATTTCTCTGACATAACGGCAGTCGGGTTCTACGTCGAACGAGATTCATTTGCAACCAACGCTTCCCGCACCAGAGTCACGAATTTCAGCGCCACCCTCCAGACGCCGGAGCCGGGCAGCCTTGCCCTCCTCGGTCTCGGAGCGGCGATCCTGGCGCTCCGCCGCCGGAAAAAGTAGGTTCTAGATGTAGGGTGGGTGCTTGCACCCACACGGTTAAAGAAGTGTGAACGAAACTGAAAGTTTTGCCCGCGCGGAAATTCCGCGCGCCGAATCACGACTCAAAAGAACCCCCGGAAGTCGCTGAGACAACCGAGGGTTTTTTCTTGTACGCCGGATTCCGTCCGGATATGCGCCCGGGAAGCTTGACGCTGTTTCACTCACCCTGTTAGTCTGCCTAATATCAATTGTATGGGCGCTTGCGACTCGATGCGAACCGTCGCCTGCGCAGAAAGTCTACGGACTCTTTCAGGAGGATGAAAATGGCAATCGCAAAGGGGACGGCAAGGCGCTGGGTTCTGCTGTGCTTCTGCATGGCATTGACCGCCGGCATTCGCGGGGCCGAACTCGGCTCCTTCGATTCGGACGGGACGAAAATCCGCTACTACGCGGCGGGCCGGGGGGAGCCGGTGATTCTCGTCCACGGCTTCATGGCCAGCGCGGCGCTGAACTGGTCCATCCCCGGCGTCACGAAACATCTCGCGGAAAAATACAGAGTAATCGCCCTGGACGTCAGGGGACACGGCATGAGCGACAAGCCGGACGTTCCGGAGGCGTACGGCCTGCACATGGTCGAGGACGTGGTCAGCCTGATGGATCACCTCAAGATTGAGAAGGCCCGCGTAGTCGGCTATTCGATGGGGGGTATGATCGTGATGAAAATGGCGGCGCTGCATCCGGAGCGGATGAAGAGCGCCGTCGTCGGCGGGATGGGATGGATTGACGCGGGCAAGCGCAGACCGGCTTTCCTTGCGGAGCTTGGCAGCCGGCTCAGAAATCCCGCATTCAAGGCATGCTCGGCCTCGTGGCCGGCGCTGACGATTTCAGAGGATGAATTGAAGAGCATCAAGGTCCCGATGACCGTCGTGATCGGCGACGATGACGGATTCCTCAAGAGCACGGTGGAGCCGCTCATGGCCGTCCGGCCGGACATCCCCGTGGTCAAAATCCCCGGAGCCAATCACAGAAGCTGCATATTCAAGCCGGAGTTCAAGACCGCCATCAGGGACTTTCTTGATGAGACGGAATAATATCCGAGCATGTAAAACCTGCTGAAAGCAGGAGATGTCTTGGTGTTGCGCTACTCCTGCTTCGTTTCCGGTTTCGCTTCCTGACGAGCGTCATCCGCCTTGCTTGTGGGACGCACCGTCTCCTGTTTGCGTATCAGCACGACAATGCGCACGTTCTCCGAAGCCTCTGCGCCGTCGTCCGCCGACTGATTCGCCAGGTAGCGAGATCGGATGTTGCGGACGTTGTCGTGCTGTAGTCGCTGGACTCTGGCCATGACGACGTCCGTCTCCGGGTCGGGCTTGGCCGCGCCGGCGTCCTTGCGGTCGCGGGCTGCGGATTGTGTCCCGGCTGCGCGTTCCTCAATGGCTTGCCCCTCCGGCGCTTCGTCCTCATCCTCTCCGATATCGAAGGCGTTCTGCGCCATCTGCTCGACCCGGCTGCCGCCTTTCTCCTGTCGCGCAGCGGGGGCCGTCTGCCTGATCGTCTGCGCGGTCCGGCCTGTTTCACCGGTCTGGTCCGCCAGGGCTGCGCCCTTTGATTCTGTTTCCAGAGCAGGATTGAAATTCGACAATTGAGACCGTGTAGCAAGCACCGCCATGTCCTTCTGCCGCGCCGGTATGTCAATCAGGACGCGCATGTCCCCGTCCTCCCGCCCCTGCAGGACGGCCGCCGAGCCGCCCATGCCCTCGACCGCCCGGGAGACGCGCGCGGCAAGTCCGGACGGGTCGGCGCTTTCGGCAACGATGATCTCGCTTATGCTCCCCCGCACGTCGGCGATGTTTGCGGCTATGCGCGCCTGCTGTTGAGGGGCAAGGGCGACCTGAGCCTGATCCAACTGCTGCGCCTCTCCGTCCTTAGGTGTCTCGCGCCAGGTCAGAGCTTCGTTGGCCGCGGTCTCCTTCGCCTTCGTCTCGGACGGCGCGGCGGCTTTCTTCGCCCGGGCGACTGCTCCGCCGCCCTTTCCTGACGTCGGACGGTTCATGCCCGGGGCTTCCGTGGCGGCGATTACAGGGGAAGGAGGCCCAGCCGGAGCTTGAAACCCATGTGCAGCGGGTGGGGGAGGCTGCGCCGTAGACAGAGAATCAGGGCCGGCGGCGCCCTTCGCGGCATACGTTCCAGGCTGCGGTCCGGCTTTGCCCGCAAGCTTCGGCTGGGCGGCGGTTATCTCCCCGCCCTTCGCCGCAACCTTCAGTCCCAGCCTCTCGTCTGCGAGCTTCTCCGCTGCCGGTTCCGCCATGTAACCCTTGCCGGAAACGGCGGACGCTTCTGATTTCCCAACCGAGTCGGTAACTGTAATGCCGGCAGCTTCGGCATCGGTCTTCGCCGCAAAATCCGTTTCCCGCATGGCGGCGGATTTCGATGACTTATCGCTTGAATGATCCGTCTTCATGGCCAGCAAAGGCTTCCCGGCATCCCGCCGCGATCCCGATTGCAGCAGGATCAGCCCCATCCCGAGCGCGACAATCAACGTTGCCGCGACAGGCAGCGGCATCAGCCGGAAAATGCGTTTCCGAACCGGCGCTGCAGCGGCGAAGGTTGTTTCCCCGGCGACGATCTCGCGCATGACGGCGTCCTTCAGCGACGCCGGGGCATGGGACTTCGGCAGCGCGCGAACCGCCCCCACGGCGGACTTGAAGGAAGCCCATTCCTTCGCGCAGTCGGCACAATCCGCGATGTGCTTCATGACGCGGTCCCTATCACCGCCCTCCAGAAGCCCGTCCAGAAGGTCGGAGAAGGAATCTCTAATCTTGTCGCAGTCGTTCGTCATTACCGTCTTGCGTCCTCAGGCGTTCTCCGCCGCGTATGGTTCAAGCGTCTCCTTGAGTTGCATTCTTGCCCTGTGCAGCCGGGACTTCACAGTTCCCAGCGGCAGGCCGGTAACGTCCGCAATCTCCTCGTATTCCATGCCCTCGATGTCGCGCAGGACGACGAGCCTTCGCGCATCATCCGGAAGGGCGGCGATGGCCGCGCGCACGCGCTGTTGCGCCTCGCGGCTGAGACTTTCGTCGGCGGGATCAACGCCGGGGTTGTCGCTTGCCTTTTCCTCGCGGCTGTCATCGTCCTCGATCCACAGACTCTGCGTCTGAATTCCTCCCTTGCGACGATGGCTGATGACGGTGTTGTAGGTGATTCGCGTCACCCATGTCAAAAAGCTGCTGTCTCCCCTGAAACCCGCCAGACTACGCCATGCCTTTATGAAAACCTCCTGGGCCACGTCCGCTGCGTCTTCGGGGCTGCCGAGCATTCCCAGTGCGGTGTTGTAAATCCTGTCCTGGTAACGCTCTATGAGAAGTCCGAAGCTGCGCGGGTCGCCTCTTCGGCAATTCATCAGCAGTTGGCCGTCTGTCGGCTCTGGGGACGTCATCGCGTTTCTTTCTCTCGTCCCTGCTTCTTAGACGCGAAACCTGCCCGCAGGTTCCGCCGGTTTCCTTAATCCCGGAAATCCTGACCAGCGAAGCGTCAGTTATTCCTTACGGCTCGATAACGTCGTAACCCCTGGGGACGATGAACTTCAGGTCCTTGGCGTCCATCCCCTTGTTCCACTCGATTTCCACGAATTCGTATTCGTGAAGGATTTCGCCCTCGGCCTCCCTGAGGACCATCGCGTCGGGCAGCCAGTGTTCGGAATTCAGCCATAACTCGATGTGGCTGAACCGGTTGCCCTTCTCCGCCTTCGGCTCAAGGCTGAGCTTGTAACGGGGACGCTTGCCCTTTGTGTCCTTTTCCGCCAGCGTGATGTTGTAGCGCTTCTTAAGCTCTTCCGTTGATCCCTTGTAGGCGAATTCTATGAAGGCCGCCTCCGAGTTCTGCGCGGAGCCGTCGGCCTTCTTATATTTTTCAACCTGCTTCTGATTGTGGGAGACCACCCAGACGAATTGATCGTCCATGACAACTTCCTCATCTCGCGGCGGATCGAGCTTCAGGTGGAGCCAGTTCGGCTTGATGTATTCGATGGAACCGTTGCTGACCTTCTTTTTGTCGAGGGCTTCAATAGTGCGGGTGTATCTTACCTTTGCGCGTATGTCCTTGTAGCCCTTGTGCGCTTCGGCGACGTTTTTGAGGACCTGATCAAGCTCATCGTCCTTCTTGTCGTCCGCCTGAGCAAACGTCTTCGCCGGGACGAGGCAAATGAGAATCAGCATTGGCAGACACAATATTCGCGCGATTTTCACTTTCAGGTTCTCCATGGAGTTATTGCTCATCAGTCAGACTTGTCCGTCGGGCCTGCAAGAACGGCAAGAATTCCGGCAACGCCCTTGCATATGGCGTAACCTATTATGCCGGTTCCAACCATAGCGACCAGCAAACCGACCGCCGCGGCCAGCCTTGCGCCGCGCGCGGCCTCCCCTGCCGGGAACTTTATCGCTGCGCCTGACAGGGCAATCCCGGCGATGCAGAAGACCACGAGCGCTACCATGCCCAGCGCTCCGACGAGAGCGGCTGTTGAAAGAGCGTCCTCGGCAACCTCTGCGTCTGGGCGATGGCTTCGCGCCGCTGGGGCTGCCTGAGCCGCCGGAATCGTTGCGGCAGGCGCGGTAACCGGGGCGATTACATGCTCGACTGCGGGACTGGAGACTGTGGACGGCGATGGTTGTGCCCCTGAAGCCATTTTACTTGTGGGCCGGGCGGGTTCAGGCTCAAATCCCATCGGAGCTACAGGTTTCTCGACGGCTGTTTTCGGCGCCGATTCCGGTTCCGCTATGCTCTCGTCCGCAGAAGGGACAAATTCAGAGCTTGATTCATGGGCCGGCTCTTCTTCTTCCGGCTCATTCTCAGGTTCCGGGGTTGGCGCCGCCTCCAAACCGGCCGGTATCTCCCGCGATAAGTCTTCCACCTCCCGCAGCTTCCGCCAGTCCGACATTCCGTCGGACCATACGCTGGTCGCTGCGGACACCTCCCCCTTCTTGAGCATCTGAATCAGGACGGACGCCGCCACTGGACCGCGTTGCTCATCGGCAACGGCATAATACCATTCTTTTTCCTTCGGCTCCCCCGCTTGCGAGGCCGAGTGAGCCTCTTCCTGTGACGGTTGCGGAGACGCGGCGGGCTGAATCAGGTCGGGGTGTTTCTCGACCGGCTCCCATTGCTCCATTCCCTGCGTCCAGACCATGGCGTCCATTCCAATTTCGCGATTGGCGATTATATTTCGCAGGTCTTCTTCGGAGATGGGGCCGTGCCGTTTGCCGTCCTTCGCGTAATACCACTGGCGGCTTTCCCCTGACGGACGGGAAACTACAACGATGCTCCCGCATAGGCATCGCGCTTTCTTGCCCTCCAGCCCCGCAGACACCAGGAACTGCTTGCCGCAGGCCGTGCATTTGACCGGTATTCTGTCCATGCCGATTCTCCGTCAGGCTGCGAAGACGATGAAACCAGGGTATGATGCGCTCCGCCCCCTTTGACTCCCCGATTTCGACGCGATTTCGCTAAATCAGATGATAGGGCTTCGCGCCGAACCTGTCAATCCAGACGAACCTCTATAGTGTATCATTCCTGCGCCGTTCGGATGGTTTCAGCCGCTTCTTCCGGACAACGACACCATCGTCCGATCAGGAACTGGTTGAGCTTCGGTCCGAATTCGCGCCTCAACGCCCTGAGGCTGTCAAGCGAAGAACAATCGTTCATGTATATCTTCTTTCCTGCATCCACGATCCGATGGTAATAAGGCCACCATCTTCTATCATCAACATGCTCGACTCCCGAACCGGGCGTCCATTGGATCATGCTCAGTCGAGGGATGGATAAGAGCGCGTCGAGATGACAAAGCGCTCCCGGTCCGTCCCAGTGATACATGCTGTAGGAAGTGCGCTCGGTCATCTCCGTAAGAACGGGGACCATGAACTCTTTGAACATGTCCGGCGAGATCATTGCCGAGAAATCGCACTGTAGTTTCACCATCCGGCCCGGCGCCCACGCCCAGTAATGCGATCCGCCGACTTCGTCGCGGAACATGTCATAAAGAACGTCGTAGTAATAGAAGTAACGGTCGGTGATCTGGCGCAGGCAATTCCTGACCCAGTCGGGACGCTCGACCAGCAGGAACAGCAGTCTTTCAGTGCCCACCATCGCGGCAAGCGTGTCCAGCCCCTCGATCAGGTCCGGGAACTGGACGAGGAACTTGCCCTTGCCCATGCGGACCTGCTCAGCGCCCAGACGCAGCGTGAATTGCCAGTAGAAGTTGTCCTTGTCAATCACGAATCGAGCGTCATCCGGATCGCTGATGCACTCCTTGCACCAGACCGTGTCTTCGGTCTCGACGCCCTTGCAGCCCAGGTAGAGAGCCAGGCAGTTCGGCGCGAGGTCCGGGGCCGCGTATGGAACCGCCTCCGCCAGATAATGGCCGTGAAGGCACGCGCGGGCGGAGCAGTTGACGCGGTAGGCGTAGTTGCTGGTCGAATAATGCGTCACCCAACCCGCGGGCTTCGGCATTTCCTCGACCTGCTCAAGCGCCTGCGCTCTATGGGCGCGCAGAAGCAGCGCCGGTCTGCCCATGTCGTCGCCGTTCCACCACGCTGTAAGCCATCGCCTGACCTCGCCGATATCCTCGCGATATAGTAATCCGCCCATTTTGCGCTCCATTGCCGGAAGAGATGAGTCGCGTCATTTCACGCCGGGGACATTATACAGAACGCGATACTTCCTGCCGACAGATGTTTTCGCCGACGGACTGAAAAAGGATGTTTGTATGTGAAGATGAAACCGATCAGCGTTAAAGACTGCGAGGATGACCTGGGCAGGTCATCCTCGCAGTAGAAATTCGGTTTAGTTCAACAGCGATTATCGCAGTCGAACTATTTCTTGATCAATCCCATCTCGATCATCTTCTCGGCGATCTGCACGGCGTTCAGCGCCGCGCCCTTGCGGATGTTGTCCGCAACACACCACAGGTCGAATGCGTTCTCGCATGACGGATCCTTGCGGATGCGCCCGACGAAGACGTCGTCCCTTCCATCGGCGATCATGGCCAGCGGATACTTGCTTGATCTCAGGTCGTCAATGACCTTCACGCCCGGCGCGGAAGCCAGGATTTCCTTCACTTGAGCGAGACTCAACTTCTTATTCAGTTCGACGTTAATGGATTCGCTGTGAGCGTTCAGAATCGGAACGCGCACGCAGGTGGCTGAGACCTGGATGTCCTGATCGCCGATGATCTTGCGCGTCTCAACGATCATCTTGACCTCTTCGCTCGTGTAGCCGGGGTAGTCCTTGTGTTCCCCGCCGATCTGGGGAATCACATTGTTGAATATCTGGTGCGGGTAGGCCTCAACCTTCGGCTTGCGCCCGGCGGGCACGTCGGCTATCTGCGATTTCAGTTCTTCTACGGCCTGGCTTCCGGTTCCGGAGACGGCCTGGAAGGTGCTGACTACTATGCGCTTGATCCCGGCCGCCCTATGCAGCGGGGCCAGGGCGACGACCATCTGAATGGTCGAGCAGTTCGGGTTGGCAATGAATCCCTGATGCGATTTCAGAGCGTCAGCGTTGACCTCCGGGACGACGAGGGGTACGTTAGGCTCCAGGCGGAAGTCCGCCCCGTTGTCAACGACTATGGCTCCGCGTCTGACCGCTTCCCATCCGTAAAGCTGGGAAGCGCCCTTCTCGCCTTCCGTTCCGGCGAACAGGGCAATGTCAATGTCCGAGAAAGCCTCAGCAGTCGTCGGCAGAACCTCATAACTATTGCCGTCTATGGTCTCCGTCCTCGCTCTTCGGGCAAGAATCTGAAGCTTGGAGCACGGGAAATTGCGCTGACGGAGGACTCGAACAAGCTCCGTCCCGACCATTCCGACGCCGACTACTGCGACTCTGTACTGCGACATTGCTGGGCCTTTCTTGCGGTTAAAACGGGGAAAGCGCGGCGGAAGACGACCGCCGCTGCCGTTGAGCGAAGAAGGAGGCTACTTCCCTCCCTCCGCCGTTGATTTCATGTAACGGTCATATTCCTTCGCGGTCATCAGGTTGTCCATCTGCTTCATGTCCAACAGCCTGATCTTTATGAGCCAGCCCGTGCCGTAGGGGTCCGCGCCGAGGGCGTCCATGTCCGAGTAGAGATCGTCGTTGGCCGCCAGCACCACGGCGTCAACCGGGGGCATGAGCTTAGCGACCTCCTGCATTGACTCAATCATCCCGAACGGAATATCCATGACGATCTCATCCTCGGCGTCGGGCAGGTCTATATGGACGACATATCCGAGCCGGTTGACAACATTATGGCTCACTCCGAGCAGGGCCTCGCTGTTATCGAGAACCTTCACCCATTCATGAGTCTTCGAGTATTTCCTATCGTCTGGCGTTGCCATCGGCTTTCCTTTCAATGTCGTTGTGCGCGTCGCGCGTCGGGCGCGCCGCCTCAGTCCGGGCGATATTGAAGCAATGAGAACGCTCCGCGTCAAGACGCGCTTTGCTCTTTTTAGCGGTTGGAATCGAAAAACCGTTATGAATCATACGCGCCTGTCGCCTCGTGAAAACGGGCAGCGCCTTGATAAGCGCTCATCGCCCTGCGATCATCTGGAACAACTGCGCCATGGCGCGGGCGTAATTCTCAAAACGCGGTAGAACGGCATCCTGGAAGAACATGACGAGGATGGTCGCCGCCGCGAGGTGCGGGCCGTATGGCATTTCGCTCTGCTTTCGCGTTATCAGTTGCCTGATTCCAAACATGACGCCGAAGAAGGGGGCGATGAAGAAGGCGCATATGGCAAGCTTCCATCCCAGAAGCGCTCCGACCATCATCATCAGCTTCACGTCTCCGATCCCCATCGCCTCGCGCTTGAAGATAAGCGTTCCGATGGCTCTGAGACCGTAGACAACGCCGCCGGATATGGCGACGCTGATGGCGGCAGAGATAAACCCGCCCAGGTTGGCCTGCCGCCCGTACATGGCCAGGCCTCTGGAAATATGGGCTTGTTCGCCGAATGCCGGGGCTGTCTGTAATTCCGGAAAGAACCCGCACCACAGGATTCCGGCCAGCGCAAGCGGAAGCGTTATTATATCCGGGATGATGAAGAACTCCGCGTCAATGAACGTGCTGGCGATCAGGGCGGCGATCAGGACGCAGTAGGCCATCAGCACGCCCCATCGCGCCCCTTCCCACGTGTTGCAGCGGATGTAGAGCAACGCGAAGAGGCAGGCGGTGAGCGTCTCCACAAGGACGTAACGCCATGAAATCAGCAGCCCGCAATGCCGGCAGCACCGCCCCAGCAGGAAGAAGCTGACCAGCGGGATGTTGTCAAACCACGACAGTTGATGCCCGCAGGAGGGACAGAAGGAGCGCGGGGGATCGTTGACGGACTTGTCCCGCGGCAGCCTGTAAATGCAGACGTTCAGGAAGCTGCCGACCGCAGCGCCGAGCGCGAAGAACCAGAATGTAAGGATGGTGTTCATGTCTGGAAGCCGGGGGGCGGAAGTTTTCGCTCCCGGCCTGATCTCAATGCGCCCTTCGCATTGACGCGGTGCATTATATAAATCGGGTGATGGAATGACAAATCGGGGCAGGTTGCATAAGACCGGTTATATGTTTTTCCATTTGACGGAGTCTGGTCTTTTATGTAATAACATAAATGTGTTTTTGGGCAGTCGTATTTCAACAGTAGGATTGACGTTCAAGGGAGATACGCTCATGAAACAGGTTGCCGCTGTCATTCTCTTTGTGCTCTACACGTCCCTTGCGGTTCAGGCTGGAGTTACTCAACCGCCTGACCAGGTTACTTTCTGGTATAGCAATACGCCGGCTGCGCAATGCATGGCCGATGATTTCCTTGCGCCTTTTACAGGTCAGGTTACCGAAATCGAATGGTGGGGATGTTACGATGACAATCTGGCGACGACCAACCTGTTCACAATCAGGCTCTTCACCGCCGCAGTCGGGATTCCGGGAGTGAAAATCAGCGAGGAAACCGCGTCTATTGTCCCGATAGCCACAGGGAATTTCATCTTTAGCATCTACGACGAATACTACTACTCTTTGGCGCTGTCTGCGCCAGTGTCTGTCACGGCCGGGACGAACTACTGGCTCTCCATATTCAACGATGACGGAAATTGGGGTTGGGGAACCGGAAGCCTTGGAAACTGGACTGAGGCGATTACTGGCTCTTCTGGTTTCGAGACGGGCTGGGGCATGTATGCATCCTATGATTCGGCCATGATCATAAAGATTGTTCCGGAACCGGGCAGCGTCGCGCTGTTCGTCTTGGGCGCGGCGGCGATAGCCATCCGCAGGCGTTCAACGAAGAAGTAGGTTTTTCCGGGTCAAAATTGCCGAATCACGCGCGCCGGAGCTTGCATAAAGCCCGGCGCGCTTTGTTTAGCGATGCGGTCCAATGTCCAGACACGCGCGAGCGACCATCCCGTCTGCCCCTGGGGTGCGCCCATTCATCCGGGTATGAAAGCAATCCATTTCAGATGTCAACCGGCAATATGTCCTCAGCCCTCCTTTCGCGTGTCGTTTTCCCAGCCCGAAGGGTGTTTGATGGTAGCCACGGGTGTAACCCGTGGATGGCATCAGACACATTTTCCGAGTCCCGACAGGGATGATTGATGGTCTGCTGGCCTTCAAACGCCCGTTTCTCGGGCTTGCTGGTTACGGGTCGGCTCAGTCCACGGGTTTCACCCGAGGCTACCACCAGACGCCGCAAGCGGCTAAGGCCGCGCATTTAATGGGAGAATCTGTTGACGCATGGAACAGCGTATCGGAAACCGGAACCATACCCGGCTGCATGGGCGCATCCTGCCCCTGATCACTGCATGTTTTCGCTTGACCGCGCGAACGTCTTCGCGTATATAAAACAATAACTTGTGTACTGTTTTGCGCTGCGATTTCATCTTCCATGCGAAAAGATGTCATCTTCAGGAGTCAAGTCATGAAGAAAATGGCTGTCGTAATGATTCTCGTTCTGTCAGCGTCTTTTGCTGCCCTGGCAGCGATAGTTCAACCGCCTGACGGGGTAAATGGCTACTATAGCAATACCCCTTTTCCGCAAGGCATAGCTGATGATTTTGTATCTCCAATCTCAGGCCAGGTGACGGCGATAGAATGGTTTGGCGGGTACGTTGACAATCTGCCCTCGACTAATTTATTCACTATCAAGATATTCACGGAAATCGGCGGTCTGCCCGGCGTGAAGATCAGCGAGGAAAGCGCGCCAATAGTGCCGATAGGAACCAGCGTTGTATTTTCCGGCTTCGTTGACGAATACTATTATTCAATGGCGCTTGCCAGCCCGGTGCCCGTGACGTCCGGGACGAATTACTGGCTCTGCATATATAGTGATGATGCCGAATGGGCGTGGGAAAGCGGGGGGATGGGCAACAGCATAGCCGCATGGAGCACGAATGCGGGATCCGGCTTCGAAGCCGGTTGGATGTTTGATTCCCCGCATGACCTTGCCAGTCTTATTACCGTCGTTCCGGAACCGGGCAGCGTCGCGCTGTTCGTCTTGGGCGCGGCGGCGATAGCCATCCGCAGGCGTTCAACGAAGAAGTAGGTTTTTCCGGGTCAAAATTGCCGAATCACGCGCGCCGGAGCTTGCATAAAGCCCGGCGCGCTTCGTTTAACGATGCGGTCCAATGCCCAGACATGCGCGAGTCGTTTGACCCGTATTTCCGCTTGCTTCCTACCGGGCCGGGACATACTATGAACGTAGCCTCTGCGGTGTGCGTGATGCGGGGAGGATGATTTTCGACCTACAACACGAACCCGAGGAGCCTGCGTGCGGTTGCGGCGCTCATGCCCCGGTTCGTCCGGGGACCTGCAAACCATCCGCCGAGGTTCCCAATTTCGATATCAGGGTTCGGAATCAACTCCCCCCGCGGCATCTTTGCGGAGGCTTTCTTTTTTGCGGGATATTGCTGGAAAGCCGGGATGGAATCCGAGCCACAGGACCTGTTCGGCGACACCCCTGAAGACGCTTCCTCCAAAGACACTGCCTCCTCCGGCGACGCGACCAATGGGCAGGTTCCGGGGGGGGATGGCGCATCCTTCAGGCCCCCCCTTGCCGCCCGGATGAGGCCGCGCAACCTTGATGAGTTCGTCGGTCAGGAGCATTTCTGCGCCCCCGGCAAGCTGCTCTGGCGTCTGCTGAAGGCCGGCAACCTCTCCTCAGCCGTCTTCTACGGCCCGCCAGGCTGCGGTAAGACCAGCCTGGCGCAGGTGATCGCCAATACCCTCCAGGCCGAGTTCCATTCCCTCAACGCCGTAAGCTCCAACGTCCGGGAACTGCGCGTCGTGCTGGATATCGCAAAACGCCGCGCCTCCCGCAAGCGGCGCACCGTTCTCTTTATTGACGAAATCCATCGCTTCAACCGCGCCCAGCAGGATGTCCTCCTGCCGGACGTCGAACAGGGGATCGTCATTCTCGTCGGGGCCACCGTTCACAATCCGTTTTTCACGATCAACTCTCCGCTATTGTCGCGCTCGCAGATATTCGAGTTCCGCGCCCTGCGCCCGGAACACGTCATGACGCTGCTGAGGCGGGCGCTTGCCGACAGAGAACGCGGCCTGGGGGATATCAACATTGACGCGCGCGATGACGCGCTGGCGCACATCATCGAGGTTTGCGACGGCGACGCCCGCCGCTGCCTGAACGCGTTGGAGGTAGGCGTCATGTCCTCTGCGCCGGACGCCGCCGGGCGGATCGTCTTCGATCTGGCCTGCGCGGAGGAGTCCATCCAGCGCAAAGCCGTGCGCTACGATCGCGCCGACGACATGCACTACGATGTCGCCAGCGCGTTCATCAAGAGCATGAGGGGGTCCGACCCGGACGCTGCGCTTTACTGGCTGGCCAAGATGCTGGAGGGCGGGGAGGACCCGCGCTTCATCGCGCGGCGCATCGTCATCTGCGCGTCGGAGGACGTGGGCAACGCCGCGCCTAACGCGCTTGTCCTGGCGGTCGCTGCGCTGAACTCAGTCGAGTTCGTCGGCATGCCCGAAGCGCGGATTCCGCTGGCACAGGCCGTGACATACATCGCCTGCTCGCCGAAAAGCAACGCAGCCTACCTGGGCGTCGAGAAGGCGCTGGAGGACGTGCGCGCCGGCCACGAAATGCCCGTGCCGGAGCATCTGCGCGACGCGAATTATCCCGGCTCCAAACGCCTCGGCCACGGCGAGGGCTATAAATACGCCCACGATTTTGGGGATCATTGGGTTGATCAGGACTATATCCCTGAGGAAAGGCTCTACTACGAGCCGACCGAATACGGACATGAAAGGGAATTGAAAAGGCGGCTTGACGAAATCCGCGCCCGGCGCCGCGCCGCGCGGGAGGCGCGAGAAAGGAAAGAAGGGGACAAATGAGGCGCTTGAGGATTGCGTCGGGTGTAGCTACTGTCTTGGCTGTCAAGGGTTTTGGGGGAGGAATTGGTTCCATTTAGA
>ENA-UOWG01000135-UOWG01000135.1-activated-sludge-metagenome-genome-assembly--contig:-NODE-135-length-118406-cov-7.682090_pt1 | contig 118406 bp, 93 predicted proteins | sample MGYA00238147_ERZ761563 | MGnify/ENA primary metagenome ERZ761563 (study PRJEB28884, sample SAMN05720216) | anaerobic digester metagenome | isolation source: active sludge of municipal...
CCAGCGGCGGGTCCAGCGTCCACCACACCGGCGCCTGCACCAATGCGATCTTCATATCGTTTTGAAAAACAGCCGGACTCCGGGACCGGCTATTTCCGGATCTCTCCTTTTTGCAGGAGGGTTTCCTTGTCTTCGGCTTCCCACGCGGACTGGAATTCTTTCGAACGGCAATAGTCCGCCGTGCAGGGCTGCCCCTCCTTGAACAATTCAAAATGAGGGTCGAGGATATCCCCGATGCATTCCTCGTCACGCCCCAACTGGCCGCAACGGAACACCTTCCCGTCGCAGTGGATGACGGCATAGCGCTGGCCGGCGCCGCACAATTTCCCTTTCACGCTCAACGGTTCCAATCCGACCGTTTCCGGACCGACCTCATAGCCGATGGCCTCCTTAATGGCTTTCTTCTCCTCCGCCGTGAACGCGTGTGGATATGTTTTGCCGCCGAACGGACCCCAATAGATGGCCATGTTCATGTGGATCCCCCTCTCCTTGAAGCGCCGCTTGTATTCGAGCATCTGCGGCATCTGGAGCGGGTAGGCCAGAAAACACACGTTCGCTGTGAAACCGGCGTTCCGGAGGAGAAGGACGCTGTCGGTGAACTTATCGAACGTCAACTCCAGGGGATGGAAGGTGCAATCCAGTTCGACGCGACGGGGGTTGGCCCTCTGGACGAAATCCTTCATGACTTTCGGCATGGAACAGTTCGTCGTGATCTGAAGATCGTGTTCCTTCGAGAGCGTCTCGACGATGTCGACGAACCGCGGGTATGTGAACGGCTCCCCGGCGGTGATGCGGATCTGGCAACTGCCGTATTTCACATAGATCCTGTGCCAAACCTCGTTCCATTGTTCGGCCGTTTTGTATTGGTTCTTCTTCAGCAACTCATCCCAGCCGGTGGTCGTATAGAAACAGTAAGGACAACGGAAATCACAGCTGTAGTGCATGTCCCACGCGAAAACAACCTTCCGGGGTGTTGAATTATCGGGCATGGTCCGCCTCCGTCATTTCTTGGGTTCAGAAGGGTTTTGCATCACGCCCTTCATCTGGTCCGTGAGGATACCCATTTTCGCCGCCTCTTCGATGATCATCTTCTGGGTCTCCGGCCGGTTCGTGATATGGCACAACAGACTGTTCACGTTGAACCCGTTGTATTTGACGCAATTCTTGCACCAGGGGTGGGGATTCCCCTCCGCGATGGAACGACGCAGACTCGTGTAAAACTCGCCGTTCCATATCTCCTCGAAACTCTGCTTATCGATATACCCCGCATGTCCGCCCGCATAACAGCACGGGAGCACGGACCCCTGCGTTTCGACGTAAAAATATTGCCACGGATCGCTGCAGGCGCCGGGGCGTTCCGGCGACCCCTTGCCGAACCGAGGGGGAAGCACGATGCACACTCCCAGCTTATCGGCCAGTTCCTGCGCTTCGTCCAACTTCCGATTCGCGCGTTCCTGGTCGAAGAAGAGGGACATGGGGATGTGTTCCTTGGTGAACATCGTCATATACACGCATTCCACCCGCGGCACTTCCATGAACTTCGCCAGCCTCACCATGTCCGGAAGGGCGTCGATGTTCTCCTTGGTCAGCACGTTGAACAGTTCGAGATGGAAGTAAGACCGGCGGCTCATCTCGTCCCTTTTCTTGAGCGCGTATTTCAGGTTCTTCATGATCCGGTCGAAATCCTTGATCTTGGTGATCTTCTCGTGCAGTTCCGCGTTGGGGGCATGCAGGGAGATGCGGATGGAGTACCGCCCCACGCTCATGCAATCCGCGAGCTTTTCCTTCAGGGGCGTCCCGTTGGTCGTGAACTGTTTGACGACGTCGGGGATCGACTGGTTCAGGTATTCCAGGAACTGTTCGATCCCCGGGAGCCATAATATCTCCCCGAAACCGACGAAGGAGACATGCCGGGACGTCCGGATGACCGGCCCCAGCTTCGCTTCGAAAAAATCCTTATACAGACTCAACTCGAAGACCTTGTAATCCCCCGAGAGACACCAGATGCATTTGGCGTTGCAATGGTTGTGCGCCCCGATATTGACGACCTCCGGCGTGGAGGCCAGGACGACTTTCCTCTTCTCGGACTCCAAGCGATTCAACGTCAGGTTTAATTTCCGTCGGACCATCTCGTCCGAATTGATCTCTGCTGTGGCCATGATGACCTACCTCTTTTCTGTATTCTGTTTATCAGGCGACGCGGGCGGAGGGGCGTCTGAAAACCCCCACCACCAGTCGAACTGAGTGAAACGCCACCACGCCGGGAACGTGAAATTGGACTTCCCGATGGAAAAACACCGCTCGCAGGCATGAGCGCTGCGGGCCTTCACATCGATCTGTCCGTCCACGTATCGCCGTATATGGCGGCGGGCTTCCTTGTATCGAGGGTTATTCCAAAGGCGGCGGAACGACTGCTTATCGTAAAAACCAAAATCATATTCTTCCTCCTCGACGGAACAGCAAGGGGAGACGGATCCGTTGGGATTGACGGAGATACCCGCCCACGGCCACAAGCACACCTTTCGCTGGTCCGAGTCCTTATAGACGTCCACTTTCACGTCCGGCACGGCATCGTCCCCCGAAGCCGTCAAGCGTTTCTTGAATTTTCTGACGGCCTTGAGGATCCGTTCCCAGGGGATATCGGGAGGCGGGGCCGCTGTCGGCGCCGTCTCGGGAGGCGAAGCATCGGCGGGGGAGGGGGCCGGAACGGAGGCCGACGGATCCTGTTCCGCGGAGGGGGCCGAGGATTCCCACTGCCAGGGAGGCGAATCGGGGAACGTGGCCGGATCATACATCCGATATTCCGGTTTCGTCGGGATCCAATTCTCGCGGATGCCCGGCTTGAACGGCATGTAGGCCGGGGTGATCCCCACCACGTCCACCCCGCAGGATTTCCCGAACTCCTTCACCTGCTCGATCTCGTGTTCGTTGTGTTTGAAGACCAGGAACTGCCACACGATATAAGGTTTGAATCCGCCGGCCTTCCGGCGCGCCTCGACGATCATCTTCAAGTGTTCCAGAACCTTCGCATAATCCCCCCGGACACGGTATTTCCCGTAGGTCTCCTGGGTCAGGCCGTCGATGGACAGCACCAGGCAATCCAAACCCGACGCCACCAGTTTCTGCGCCTCGTCGGGGCTGAACGAATTCAGGTTGGTCGACATGTTGGTGTCGATGTCGAATTTCTTCGCGTAGGCGATCATGTCATAGACCTCCTTGTTCAGGAGGGGTTCGCCCCAATTCATGAAATCGATGTGGAGGAGGGTGGGCCCCAGATCGTCGAGGATCTTCTTGAACTCCGGGAATCTCATCATGGCCTTCGTCCGAACGTTCCGATCCATGCCCGTCGGGCAAAAGGGGCACCTCAACTGGCAGAAGTTCGTGGGATCGATCGTAAGCCAATAGGGTTTCCCGAAGGCATGCGCATCGCGCCGCCCGGCCTGGAACTCCACGATCAGGTAATTGATCAATTTCCTGAAAGCATATTTCTTGGAGAGGATCCGAAAGATGTTGGGATCGAGCATCGGGAAATATCTCACCCGGAACCGTTCCAGTCTCTGTCGTTGTCTATCGTTGAGTCTCACCATAAAAGGATTCCGTCAGGCCAATGCCGATTCCGCCGTCACGCCGGCCGGCGGGCCGAGGCGCGCCAAACGTCGGCGAACGTCCTCGTCCAGAGGGGCGTCCGTTCCCCCCGTTTCCAACGCCTTCCGATAATAGTGACCGGCCCGGTCGGCGCGGCCCAGCGTCTCGCAACACTCCGCCACCCGCACCAGGACCGTCTTATTCGCGGACTCCTTCCGGAACGACCGGAGATAACAGGCGGCCGCGCGCGCCGGATCGGAGATGTGGCGGTAATAGTCGCCCAACAGGAACCATTTGTCCGGTTTGACGGACAGAACGCCGGAGGTCTCCGGGATCCCCAGTTGGATGGCCAATCGGCAAAATTCCTCGTACCGCCGGAGCCGCTCGGGATAGGTATTGGTCCCGTCCGTCGACTGCCAATAGAGATGATGCCCCACGCCCGTCAGTCCGAACTGCTCCGGCCGGGTATTCAACGCCGTGCCCTTGTCCACCACCGTGAACGATTGGCTGGCCAGCACCGTGTCTATGTAAGGACGGACGCGCCGCAGGAAATCCAGCGTCTCCTGGAAAAGTTCGCGGGTTTCGCCGGGGAGACCGAACATGATATTGATCTGGACTTCGATCCCGGCCTCGCGGCTGTCTTTAAGATTCTGCACGGCGTTGTCGACTGTGAAATATTTGTTCATCCCCTGAAGGACCTTCATGGACCCGCTCTCGATCCCGTATCCCAGCCACCGGCAACCGGAGCGGGCGAGTTTTCGGATCGTCTCCCGGGTCATATCCGGCCGGATGATGGCTTGTCCCGCCCAACGCACGTCCAATCCGTTCTCCAAAACCAGGTCGGTCCAGCGGTTCAACGCCGTCATGTCTCCGTTCACGAGCGAACCGATGAAATAAAAGAAATTGACTCCGGGATATTTCTTCATCTGCTGGGTCATCTCCCGGAAAATCCGTTCCCCGCTCATGGAACGATATTTTCTCCAGAACTGCCATTCGCTGCAGAAGTGGCATTGCCTCACGCATCCGCGACTGTCGAAGATCTCCATCCGGTCGGGCTGACGATATCTCTTCGAATAGATGAACTCGTCGAAATCGGAATAATCGGGCAGGGGGAGCGAATCCAGGTCGGCGATCAGATCACGGTCTCCATAATCCTGGACCGGCCGGTCGGACAATTTCATGAGGGTCCCGGCCACGGGCCGCGTGAGCCGTCCGTTCTCCCGCACATCGCGCGCGATCTCGCAGAGAACCTCTTCTCCCTCCCCGACGCACACCGCATCGATGCACGACTCTTCGGACAGGGGGATCCCCGCCTGTGCCCGCGAACATTGGGGGCCTCCGAAGACGATGAGCCGGCGCGGGTCCTCCTTCTTGATCCGCTCCGCCATCTCCAGACTCACCAGAAAAGACGTCGTGTGCGTCGTGAATCCGATGACGGGCGCCCCGGTATCGAGGATGTCCCTGACGAAACGATCGAGCAGGGCCGGATTCTCCTGGATCATCTGCCGTATCCGGCTTCGGTTCTCCCAGAAAACGTAATAATCCTTATCGTCCCACATCCGGTGGTAGGATTCCGGGACCGCGTGGTAGAGCGCATTGTTGACATCAAACCCCTTCACGCGAAAATCTTTTTGGCGCAGATAGGCGGCCAACGAGGCCGACGCGTAGGGGGGGCAATCACGCCCCCACCCCGGACATTGGACCAAGGCGATGTCGGTTCGACCGGCTGTGTTGGAATCCATGGAATCAGCCTCTATTATCATGCAACGTTATTGCCATCCGCTGTCGGCTCGTCTTGAATCCACGTGGACTTATTCTGGAGAAAATCGTTGTCCTCGATGACGGGACGGGCGATGGCGCTCCGATCGATCCCGCAGATCCGATTATCGATGAAACGGTTCTTCAGGATGAGGGGCCGACTCTGGTCGCGGCAAATGATCCCCCGCCCGTTGTTCTCGATCCGATTCTTTTCCCAGCGCGGCGCGGCGGTTTCCGTGCACAGACCGGCGCCCTCGGATTGTTCATAAAAAAGATTTTTCGTCACCTGCGCCCGGTTTCCCCTGAAATGACCGACCCCGACGGCGTTCCGTTCGATCCGGTTATCCTCCAATTCCATGTTCCCCGAGGTCGAGCAACTGACCCCCTCCTTCCGGTTCAACCGCAGAAGGTTCCCCTTCACCATCCCCGACGAGCGGTCCAAAAAAGAGAGTCCGATCCCGTTCGAATAAAACCGGTTCCTGAGGAAACAGCCCGTCGACCGGTCCATCAGCTGGACTCCCGAGAGGCCGGACTCCCGGATCTCCGTCTCGATCACGGCGACGTCCGTCTGATGTCGGAGCAGGATGCTGTGGTCCCGATGGGACGAGAGCACCTCATGTTTCATCTGTCCCCGGGACGAATCCGACATGTCCAATCCGGTCCCGTTTTCCATGTATCGGTTCCCTGTCATCATCGCGCGAGATTCCGCCGTCATCCGGACGGCCGACGAACGGTTTTCGCGGAAGACACACCGTCGAAGCGTGCCGGAGGCGATCCCGTGAAACGACACACCGACCTCATTCCTGGCGAACAGGCACTCGTCGGCGTCCAACCGGGCCCAATGGCTGACGACGGCCGCCTCCTGGGTCTGGACATCGAATACACAAGAACGCAGAGTCAAATCCGCCTGACCGATACCCCCCACGCCCACACGGTTCCTCACATAACGGCATTTAAGGGATTTCACGCGTGACATCCCCTGCGCGTAGACCGCCGTGGACCCGGTGTGACTGTGGATGAACGCCGTCTGCAGGTCGATACAGGACCGGTCTCCCATATGGATCCCTTCCCGCTCGTTGGGTCCCACAATATCATCCCGTGAGAAGAGGACGGCACGGCCCTGTAACTGCATCCCCATCCCGTTCTGGAACACCCTGTTCTTGAACGATCGCAACCGGGCACTGTCCCGCAGAAAGATCGCGCAACGGGGATGTCCTTCCCACACACTCTCCCCGATCTCGGACCGGGACCGGCCTTCTCCGATCAGTCCGAAATCCCGATTGTCCCGGACTTCGTTCCGTTCGGACAAAAAACGGGCCGCATCATCCATCCAGATCCCGTCTTTATTCTGGTGAAAACGGCATCTCTCCGTCCTCCCGCAGGCGAAGTCGTATAGTCCCATGCCGGTCCCGTTCTTCTCGAAAGAACTCTCCTCGACGGATGCCTGAGCAAAGCCGGACGCCATGAGACCGATCCCGTTCTGGGTCAGCTGGGAGAAGGCGACCCGGACGCGGGACTTATCGAAACACCGGATGGCGGCGTCTTCCGCCCTCCTCAGATGGACGAATCTCAGATCCCCGATAGCCTTTTTCAAAAAGATCAATCCGCCCCAGCCACTGGGACCCGATTCAAAAACGATCGGAGCATCGGGAGTCCCCACGGCCTCCAACCGGCCCAGCACGACCAAGGAAATCCTCTCGGCGCAGCTGCCGGCCGGACGGCCCCGGGGACCCGTCCGGTTGAAACCGAACTTTGACCGGGGCTTGGATTTAAAGAAAACTCTCGTTCCGGGGTCGACATGCAACACGCCGCCCGCCGGAACGACCGCATCGCCCGTCAAGACGACTTCCCCCGACCACCGCGTCACCGAGGGCAATTCTCCCTGACACTCTCGCCCCGTCTCCCCGACGGCCGCCTCTCGGGGAGCTCCCCTTTTCGCCAACAACGTCATGAGCCGCCTCCCGTCACCGGTCCCGGTGAAGAGCAAGCCAGTTGCATGATCTTATCCAACACGGGGTTGGCCGTGCACATCAACCAGCAATCGCACCGTCCCTCGTCGATATGACCCCTCAACCGCCTCGCCTTATCCCCGTCCCAGAGGGCATCGAAATCGGTCTCCCGGATGTTCCCGACGGGTTTCTTCTTGTGGGGGGAACAGAACGACACGTTACCCCACGGATCCAACATGGCGTATCGCCGCCCCGCCAGACAGGGCTTGATATACCGACGAGGGCGATCGCCGTATTGCTTGAGGATCCTCCAATAGAAAAGCCGGGTCCAGAGCCATTGAGAATCCGCACTCTCTCCCCGAAAGATCCGGCCCATGGCGTCATGTTCCGTCAGGAGCCGGTCGATCACCTGGTCGATGTCGGCGGATATCTCATCGAGTTGTTTGCGAGTCCACCGGAAGACATCGGTCCCCTCTTTCTGGACGACGAACTGCGCGCCGTAATGACAACCGATCTTCTCCGCCAACTCGTAGGTCGGCAGAAAATGCCGGTAATTCTCCGGCAGGAGGGTGTAGGTCAGGCTCACGTCCATCTTGGGATAATCCTTTTTGACCATGGCGATCGTCTTCATCATCCGGTCGTAAGACCCCGGGACGCCCCGGACGCGGTCATGCATCTCGCCGATCCCGTCGATGGAAGAGCCGAGCCAGAGGTTCGGCCGGCACTTTTTGAAAATCTCCTCCAGGCGGGACCGCAGCAGGGCCTCGCTCGACAGATTGGTCAGGATTCCGACGGACGCGTTCGGCATTTTGGTCGTGAAATAGGAGACGATATCGGCGAGGTCGGCCCTCAACAGGGATTCCCCCCCGCTCAACACGACCACCTGGACATCGCCCAACCGACGGGATCCATCGACGAAACGCCGTATTTCATCAAAAGACAACTCCAATTCGATTTTGGTCGGATCCGCGGCCCCTTGTCCCCACAGGTCGCACATCCGGCACTTGAGGTTGCACCTGTAAGTCAGCTCGAAATGGAGTTCCCGGATGACCCGGTCTTTTTCGTCAAAAACCGGCCAACGGGACAATCCGGTCTCTTTCCAAATATCCATCTTCGGAAACACGAAGTCCCGTCCCTTGTCCCTGTTCTCACGCGTCACGCGAAGTCCTCTTTTCACCCGCCGGCGGGCGCCCCCCGGACGATGTATTCATTACCATTATTGTCATATTTAATTCCCGTCGACAACGCATCCGAATATTCTATAAGTTTTGCATCCCCAATTCCACCTCTTTTTGCACGGTTTTCAACCGTCCTCCTGGCGTTTAAAAACGGAGTTTCATACAATGGAAAGACCCATGGAGACCTCCTCCGGCTTGTTCCATCCATCCAAGATCGTTGCGGTCGGCCTGAACTATTTCGACCACGCGAAAGAATTGAACATGCCCGTGCCGGACCATCCGATCCTGTTCCTGAAACCCCCCACCGGACTCCTCGGGGATGGACAGCCGATCGTTCACCCGGCCCAGAGCCGGGAAGTCCATTACGAGGCCGAACTCGCGGTCGTCATCAAGGACCGGGTCCGGAATATCTCCGCCGCGGAAGCGCCCGCCCACATCCTCGGATACACCTGCGCCAACGACGTGACGGCCCGCGACCTCCAAAAGATCGACGGCCAGTGGACCCGCGCCAAATCTTTCGACACCTTCTGTCCCCTGGGACCGCGGATCGCGACCGATGTCGATCCACGGAACCTGAACATCGTGTCCCGACTGAACGGAGTCACCAGGCAAGCCTCCAACACGCGCGAGATGATCTTCGATGTCTTCCGCCTGGTCGAGTTCATCTCCGGGATCATGACCCTCCTGCCGGGTGACGTCATCTTGACGGGCACCCCCCCCGGAGTCGGGCCCATGAAGATCGGCGATACCATCGAGATCGAGATCGACCACATCGGGGTGCTGCGCAACAAAATAGCCGGGGCGGAAGAGAACCGACAATCGGGAGGATGAGATGAAAACCATCGATATCGAAAAACTGGATCTGAAACCGTTCCACATCCTCAACCGGGAATGGGCCCTCCTCGTCGCCGGAAAAACGAAACCGAACCCCATGACGGTTTCCTGGGGAGGATTCGGCACGCTCTGGAACCGTCCCGTCGTCACCGTCTATGTGCGGCCGACCCGGCACACCCACACCCTTCTGGAAAGCCACCCGGAGTTCACCCTCAATTTCCTGCCGGCCTCTTTTCGAAAAGCCCTCAACACCTGCGGAGCCCAATCCGGACGGGACGTCGACAAATGGCGGGAGACGGGACTCCATCCCGACGGATCGTCGACGGTGTCCGTCCCCCGCGTCCGGGAAGCCGACCTGGTCTTCGAATGCCGGATCATCGCCACGCTGGATGTGGATCCCAAAAAATTCCTGGACCGGTCCCTAAACGACCTCTACGCGTCGAACGACCATCATCGGGTCTACATCGGAGAACTCGTCGCGGCGCTTGAAAAATAACCGGGCCGCCGAATCCGGCCCACGCTCCGGGAGCGGGGCCGATGACGTTGTTATTTTTTCCGTCTTTGTGTACAATGGAACGCTTCGCTGAAAACTCATCCCGAATCAAAAGGTGACCGGTCATGCTCTACGAGTTTCAATACGTCGCCCCCAAGACGAAGTCGGAGCTCCTCGCACTCCTCGACCGACACGGTGATTCCTGCAAGATCATGGCCGGCGGGACCGACCTCCTGGTCGACATCCGGGCGGGCCTCAGAAAACCGCAAGTCCTCATCGACATCAAGAAGGTCTCCGATTTCAAACCGCTCTCATTCTCCGAGAAGGAGGGGCTCCTGATCGGCCCCGCCACCACCTGCGCCGACGTGATCCGCGACAAGACCGTTTCCAGGGAATTCCCGATCCTCATCCAGGCCGCCAAACAGTTGGCGTCCACCCAGGTGAGGAACCGCGCGACCATCGTCGGGAACATCTGCAACGCGTCCCCCTGCGCCGACACGGCGCTGCCCCTGCTCTGCCTGGACGCTTCGGTCCATATCGTCTCCAAATCCGGGTCGCGGATCGTTAAACTGAAGGATTTCTTCACGGGTGTCAAAAAAACAGCCCTCCGGAAGGACGAGGTGGTGGAGAAGATCACCGTGCCTTCCTCCATGGCCGGCGGGCGGGGCGGTTTCATGAAGTTGAAACGCATCAAGGGGCACGACCTGTCCCTGGTGAGCGTCTGTCTCGTCAAGAAAGGATCTTTGCTCCGCGTGGCCATCGGGTCCGCCTCCCCCACTCCCGTCGTCTTGAAGGATTTTCCGGCCCAAGTCACGGCGGATAACGTGGCGGACGAGGCCCTGCGGTCCGTCAAACCCATCGACGATATCCGTTGTTCGAAGGATTACAGGCTCTTCATGATCAAGACCTATATCGAACGCCTGATCGAGGAATGCTGAGGAGACCCCCATGCGCGTCAAAGCCACAATCAACGGCCGGCGGATCGAACGAGACGTTCCGGATTCCATCACCCTCCTCCATTTCCTGAGGGAAGACCTCGGGCTCACCGGCACCAAGGAAGGATGCGGATCCGGCGAGTGCGGGGCCTGCACCGTCCTTATGAACGGCCGAACGGTCAACGCCTGTCTGGTTCTGGCCGCGGAGATCGACGGGGCCGTCATCGAGACCATCGAAGCCGAATCGAAAGACGGGAAACTCTCCAAACTGCAGGAAAAGTTCCACAAACACCACGCGTCCCAGTGCGGCTTCTGCACGCCGGGGATGGTCATGTCCCTGAAATCGCTGGTCCGGGAGAACCCCAAACCCTCGGAAGAGGAGATCCGCGAGGCCATCGACGGTAATTTCTGCCGGTGCACGGGATACAAACAGATCATCGAAGCGGTCCAGGACGCCACCGGACAGCTGAAAAAACCCGAGGACATCCACTATGCTTGAGAACACCCGACGCGAGGATCTGACGTATGTCGGACGGGGAGTGGACCGGGTCGACACGCTGGAAAAGATCACGGGGCACGCCCTCTATACGGGCGATTTGCGGATGCCCGGCCTCCTCCACGCCAAAACGAAACGCAGTCCCCACGCCAAAGCCCGCATCCGGCGGATCAACACCCAGAAAGCCGAACGGCTTCCGGGCGTCCACGCCGTGATCACCGGAGACGAACTCGACAACCGGCTGGGACTCTATCTCGTCGACAAGCACGTCCTGGCCAGGGGATCCGTCCGCTATCACGGAGAAGCCGTCGCCGCCGTCGCCGCCGACACGCCCGCCATCGCCCAACACGCGGTGGAGCTCATCGACGTCGAGTATGAAACAGAGGAGCCCGTCCTGGACCCCGTCGCCGCTTTCCGGCGGAACGCGCCGCTCGTCCATCCGGATCTGGGCCGCTACAACTATATCAAGGAAGTGTTCACCCCCCTCCCGGGGACCAACATCGCCAATCACACCAAACTGAGGAAAGGCGACATCGAGAAAGGGTTCAAGGACGCCGACCTCATCGTGGAACGGGAATATTCGAACCCCAACGTCCAGCATGTCCCGATGGAAACGCACGTCGCCATCGGACAATGGCTGCCGGAGAACCGCATCACCATCTGGACGTCCGCCCAGTCTCCCTTCACCGTCCGAAACCTCTTCTGCCACGCCTTCAAGGTCCCGAGGAACCAGGTACGGGTCTTCGTGCCTTATGTCGGCGGCGGGTTCGGCGGCAAAGCCGGCATCGGACTGGAACCGTTGGCCTGCTGTCTCTCGCGAAAGGCGGGCGGGCGACCGGTCAAGCTGCAGGCCACCCGGGAAGAAGAGTTCAGTCTCCTCCCCTGCCGGAGCGGATTGGTCTACAAGATCAAGACGGGCGTGCAGAAGGACGGAAAGATCACGGCCCAGAAGATGACCCTCTTCTGGGATGCCGGCGCCTACGCGGACTACGCCGTCAACGTCACGCGGGCCTCGGGGTATTCGGCGGCGGGTCCCTATGAAATCCCCAACGCCTGGATCGATTCCTACACGATGTACACCAACAAACCTTTCGGCACGGCCTATCGGGGGTTCGGTCACGTCGAAGTCTCCTGGGGAGTGGAACGCCACATGGATTTCATCGCCCACAAATTGAAGATCGATCCGCTGGAATTCAGGAAAACGAACGCGCTGAAACCCGGGTCCCTCACGCTGACCGGCGAGACCGTCACCGAACACACGGGGAACGTGACCCGATGCATGGAGGCCGTCTCCCGGGAGATCCAATACGGCTCGCTCACCAAAGCGGAGAAGGCCCGGGAGAAACGGACCGGGATGAAGATCGGAAAAGCCGTCGTGGCCCTCCACAAGGCTCCGGCCATGCCCCCCTTCACCGCCACCGCGGTCATCATCAAGATGAACGAGGATGCCACCGTGACCGTCAACCTGGCCCTCACCGAGATCGGGCAGGGCGCCTACACGGCCATCGCGCAAATCGTCGCCGAACAACTGCGCTTCCCCATGGACCGGATCAAGGTATCGTTGGACTCGGACACGGACAAAGAACCCTACGATTGGCAAACGGTGGCCTCGAAAGGATTGGTCCTCTCGGGGAACGCGTCCATCCTGGCCGCGCAGGACCTCCTGAAGAAGGCGTATGAGACGGCCGGCCAAGTGCTCCGGGCCTCTCCGGTCGACCTCGACCATGACGACACGAACGTTTTCGTGAAACATCATCCGGGAAAATCAGTCCCCTTCTCGCGGCTGGCGGTCGGATACGCCTACCCGGACGGCAATGCCATCGGAGGACCGCTCATCGGGGTGGGGCAATACATCGCCCAAGGATTGACCAACCTCGACAAGGAGACGGGACAAGGACTGCCGGCCCTGGACTGGACTTATGGCGCGCACGGGCTGGTGGTGGAAGTGGATCCGGCCACGGGCGAATTCAACGTCATCCGGATCGCCTCCGCCTTCGATGCCGGAAAAGTCATCAACCCCAAGACGACGCGCGGCCAGATCGTCGGCGGCGTGCTCCAGGGATTGGGAACCGCGATGTGCGAAGGGTACATCTATGACGAGTCCGGACGGCTGATGAACTCCTCTTTCACAGACAACAAGATCCTCACCGCCATGGACGTCCCCGAAGAGATGGTCGGGATCGCGGTGGAGACGCCTCAGATCGACGGGGCCTACGGCGCCCGGGGCGTCGGAGAACATCCCATGATCGCCATCTGCGGCGGACTCGGCAACGCCATCCATAACGCTTGCGGCGCCGATCTCGTGCACATGCCCATCCGGGCGGAAGACGTCTGGCGCGCGATCCATAAGATCCCGGAACCCCCGAGGACGGGATTCCTCCGGGGAAAAAGCTGCAAACCCTGAAGGGACGCACCGCTCTTGAAGACTTCGATCCGGGAAAAGACCGTCGCCCTCCTGAAAGACAATCCCTCCCTGGCGGGACACGTGACGGCCGTCTTCAACCGCTCGTTCGACGCGCGGCTCGATTCGTTCCTGTTCCATTTCACGCCGGATCGGAACAAGTTGCACCCCCTCAGCATCCAGATTCCGGAGACCCTTCTCGATTTCGTCTCCCTCCAAACCCCGGTGCGGTTGAACTATCCGACCCTCCTGGTGGGATCCCAGTCGTTCCATTCCCCCACGATCATACCGGAGATAAGAAAGAACCCCGTCCAGGGAGACCTTCTCTCCTCGAACCTGGACTGTCTCCGGAAATGCGTCGTTCAATTCGGGCAGACATCCGATTTCTTCAAGAACCCTCCCGCGTCGTTCCAGCGGATACTGACGACGTTCTCGAGAAACCATTTCCTGGCCGCCAGCGACTATCTTCCCCTCTTCGGAGCCGGGGATGGACTGACCCCGTCGTTCGACGATTTCTTCACGGGACTCCTGCTCATGGACCGCCGGCTGGGTCATCGCCGGATACAGGCGGGCGAACGCTTTTTTGAACTTTTGAAGTTCAGGACGACGCTCACCTCCTACTGGCAGCTCCGGATGGCCCAGGAGGGACACCTCACGCTCCTGTTCGAACATTTCCTCAACACCCTCGTCAGCCGGCCCCTCAAATACTCGGATTGTCTGCCCTGCCTCCGGGTCGGACACACCTCCGGAACCGACCTGATGAGAGGGATCGAATGGTACCTGACCCAGGAACGGTTCCTCCGTTCCGGCGAAAGCCCCCTATGCCCCTTCTCTCTCAACTGAAGAAAGACACCTATTTCGACTCGGTCACCCTGATGTTGGCGACCAACGAGCTCAAGAAGATCCGCGGCGTCCACCAAGCCGTCATCGGGATGGGGACGGATTACAACCTCGAGAGTCTGAAACGGCTCGGGTTGCTCTCCCCGGAATTGGCGGACGCCACCCCGAGCGACTTGATCCTCGCGGTCGACGCCGCCACGGAAGAAGCCGCCGTCATGACCCTCCGGGAAGCGGAACGACTCCTTTCGGTGAAAAAGGGGGCGGCCTCCGGAACAGCGGACTACGCGCCGGCCACACAGGCCGGCGCCGCCAAAGCGCTCCCGGGCGCCAACATCGTGCTGATCTCCGTGCCTGGCGATTACGCCGCATCCGAAGCCCGGCGGGCCCTGGATTCGGGGCGGCACGTGATGCTGTTTTCCGACAACGTCTCCATCGACGACGAACTGGAACTGAAAACGCGGGCCGTCGAAAAAAACCTCCTGATGATGGGTCCGGATTGCGGGACCGCCATCCTCAACGGAGTGCCTCTGGCCTTCGCCAACGCCGTCAGAAAGGGGGACATCGGCGTGGTCGCGGCCTCGGGAACGGGACTGCAAGAGGTGACCTCCCTGATCCACCGGATGGGTTGCGGCGTCTCCCAGGCCATCGGAGTCGGTGGACGAGACCTCTCCGAAAAGATCGGCGGGATCATGACGCTCCAGGCCGTCAGGGCCCTCGAAGACGACCGACAGACGAAAGTCATCGTCCTTTTATCCAAACCCCCCGCTGAAAAAACATTCCACGCCTTGTTGGGGGTCCTGAAAGACGTCAAGAAACCCGTCGTCATCTATTTCATCGGTGCCGACCCGGTCCCGATCGAACGTCTCGGATTCGCCGCCGCCCAGAACCTGGAGGACGCGGCGCGCACGGCCTGCCGGCTCTCGACGGGCCGACAACCCTCCCCCCTCCTTTCCGATGAGGAGATCGCCGAGAAAGCATCGAAGGTCCGACTGACGGCCCCCTCTCTCCGCGCTCTCTATTCCGGCGGGACCCTCTGCGACGAAGCCCAACGGATCCTCCTCCCACGGCTCAAAACCATCCACTCCAACACTCCCGTGGCCGGATGCGAAAAACTTCCGAACGTCTACCAAAGCCGGGGGCACACGATTCTGGATCTGGGTGACGATGAATTCACCCGCGGGCGCGCCCATCCGATGATCGACCCCTCTTTCCGGCAGGAAAAGATCCTATCGGAATACGCCGATCCCGAGACGGGAATGCTCGTCGTCGACGTCGTGCTCGGATACGGATCCCATCCGGACATGGCCGGCGCCGTGGTTCGATCGATTGAGGAGGCGCGGGAACGTTCTCCCCGTCCCGTGGTCCTGGCGGCCACCCTCTGCGGAACGGAAGACGACCCCCAAGACTATGAAAAACAACGCCGCACCCTCGAAGACGCGGGGGTCTTTGTTTTCCCCTCCAATGTTTCTATGGTAAAATTCATCGTCAGCGTGATGTCGCATGGCTGAACGCCGTCCCCCGATCAGCGGTCTTTTCGACCAGCCCATCCAGGTGATCAATGTGGGGGTCCCCTCTTTTTCCGACGATCTGAAACGCCAGGGGGTCCCCGTCCGTCACGTGGATTGGCGTCCACCGGCCGGCGGCAATAAAAGGATCCAGGCTCTTCTCCGCCGGATCAAGAACGGAGAGAAGACATCCTGACATCGCGCGAGGACTTATGCCCATGGACGTAGAACAAGCGAACAAAAAAGCCCTTCAATCCATCCAATCAGCCCAGCCCGTCCTGGTGGGGATCGACACCGCCAAAAACGTCGTCCCGGGGATGACGGATAATCTCCTGCTGCACGCCGGTCCGCCGATCGGATGGGACACGATGTCCGGCCCGCTCCGAGGAGCCGTCCTGGGAGCGCTCCTCTATCAGGGCCTGGCCCGGGACGAGAAACAGGCGCGGGAACTGGCCGTCTCGGGGGAGATCCAATACTCTCCCTGGCATGAACACAGCGGAGTCGGCCCCATGGCCGGCGTCTCTTCGGCCCGCATGCCCGTCTGGATCATCGAGAATAAGACGAAAGGGAACAGAACCTATTGCACGCTGAACGAGGGGCTGGGCAAAGTTCTCCGTTACGGCGCCTATTCGACGGAAGTCATCGACCGGTTGAAATGGATGGAGGAGACGCTGGCCCCCGTCCTCTCGGAAGCCCTCAAGTTGAGAGGTGAAATCAACCTGAAAGCGATGATCGCGCAGGCCCTCCAGATGGGGGATGAAGTGCACAACCGGAATCGTGCCGGCACCTCGCTCCTCTTCCGGGAATTGGCTCCGTGCGTCATCGAGACCCATTTTCCCGACAAGGACAAACGGAAGGTTTTGGAATTCATCCATTCCAACGACCACTTCTTCCTCAATCTCAGCATGCCGGCCGCCAAAGCCATTCTTCAATCGGCCGAATGGACCGAAGGGTCCAGTCTCGTCACGACCATGGCCCGGAACGGCACGGAGTTCGGGATCCGCGTGGCGGGACTGAAAGACCGCTGGTTCACCGGGCCCGCTCAATACATCAAGGGTCTCTTCTTCCCGGGTTATTCGGAAAAAGACGCCAACCCGGACATCGGGGACAGCGCCATCACCGAGACCTGCGGACTGGGCGGCTTCTCCATGGCCTCGGCCCCCGCCATCGTCAAATTCGTCGGCGGGACCGTCCAAGACGCGCTCAATTTCACGCAGAAGATGTACGAGATCACGGAAACCGAATCCGACAGTTTCCAGATCCCCTCGCTGGATTTCCGCGGCTCCCCCACGGGGATCAACATCATCAAGGTCTGCGAACTCGGCATCCTGCCGCAGATCAACACGGGCATCGCCCACCGGGAGGCCGGCATCGGCCAGATCGGCGCGGGACTGGTGAATCCGCCCATGAAATGTTTTGAAGACGCGCTGGAAGCGTTCGCTGAAAAATATTTTTAACTAACAGAAGGACCCATCACGCCGGAGGTATCATCCATGGTCAAAATGTTCGATCTCACCCAACGTCTCAGCATCCACACACCCCCGTGGCCCAGCTACATGCCGCTCCAACTCCAATATTTCAAGCGTCTGGCCGGAGCCCACATGGGCAAGGGGGCCAACGGGATGATCATCACGACGTCCAACCACGTCGGCACCCATATCGACGGCGAAATCCATTTCGTCGCACACGGCCGGCCCATCGGCGTCGTTCCTCTCGAGGAACTTTGCGGCGATGCGGTCGTGGTCGACATCTCCGACGCCGTGTCCGATTATTCCCTCTACACCCCCGACATGCTGATGAAACGGGCGAAGATCAAGAAGGGAGACATCCTCATCATCAACACGGGCTATCACCGTTACAGCTGGGACCAGCCCCACTCGGACGAAGTCCGCTATATGGTGAAACACCCGGGACCGAGCCCCGATTTTCCCGATTGGGCCCTCAAGATGAAGTTCAAGTGGATCGGCGTGGACTGCGGTTCGGCCGACCACCCCATGAACACCATCCTGCGCGAATGGCACCCGAAACTCTTCATCGAGGCCGAGAATAAACTCAAAAAGACCTACGGCAAGACATGGGATCGGATGTTCCCGCCGGACGAATTCTATCAGGTGATGCACCTGAAACTCTTCCCCAAGAAACTGATCCACGCCGAAAACCTGGGCGGGGAGATCGACAAACTCAAAAACAAGCGCACCTGGATCGGACTGTTCCCCTGGCGGGCCATCGAGATGGAATCCTGCATCAGCCGGATCGTGGCTTTCGACTGGAAGAAGTAAATGAAAAAAAGCGTCGTCTCGGCGATACAGATCGGCATCGAACCGCACAACATCCCGGCCAACACCGAGAAATGTTGCGAATGGATCTGCAAAGCCAGGCGCGAACACCGCCCCGATCTGGTCGTTCTCCCCGAATCCGTCACCACGGGGTTCACCGCCGGGATGCCCCTGGGAGACTTCTACGACCTGGTCGAACCGGTCGACGGGCCCTCCGTCGAGAGGATCCGCCGTCTGGCGCGACAGCTTAAAATCTGGATCTGCTTCCCCATGTATGAGAAAAGTCCTCGACGGAACGTTGTGTATAATTCGGCCCTGCTCGTCGACCGGCACGGCCGGGTGGCGGGGATATACCGGAAAACCCATCCTTTCCCCACCGAACGACTTGAAGGAAACGGATGGACCACTCCCGGGACGAGTCTCCCCGTCTTTAAGACGGATTTCGGGACGGTGGGAATCACCATCTGTTACGAGGGAGATTTTCCGGAACTCTCCCGCATCCTCGCCCTGAAGGGGGCCGAGATCATCCTGCGGCCGTCGGCCTTCCTCCGCAGCTTCGAGATATGGGAGCTCACGAACAAGGCCCGCGCCTACGACAACCACGTGTATCTTGTCGGCGTGAACGCGGTCGGGCCCGACGCCTCGGGGAACAGTTTCGCAGGACACTCCATGATCGTCAGCCCCATCGCCCGGACGCTGGCCCAGGCGCGAGGATCCGACGAGATCATCTCCTCCGAATTGGATCCCGACCCGATCAAATACGTCACCTATGGATCAAAAGCCCCCATGATCTTCGACCATCTTGAAGACCGGAACCCCCTTCTTTACAAAGATATCCTGAGATCCGCCAAGAGCCCCTTCGAACCCGCGAAACGGATCCCTTACAAGAAAAAGGGGGCCTGATATGTCCCCGACACGCCGCTCTCCCCGCCGGACGACCCCGTGGACAGCGATGGCCCTTCTGTCCCTTTCGGTGATGACTGTCACAATCCTCTCCTGCAAGAAGGGCCCCCCCCCGCCGCCGGCCCCCAAAGAACCGGCGATCCTTTTCCCCATCAAACAATCCGGTGGATCCGGATACATCGATCAAACCGGGGCGCTGGTCATCCCGGTCAAGTTCGACGCGGCGTTCGAATTTTCGGAAGGACTGGCCAAGGTCAAACTGGACGGGAAGTGGGGATTCATCGACAAGAGCGGCGACATCGTCATCCCCGCCCAATTCGACGAGGCCTGGTCTTTTTCCGACGGGCTCGCCGTGATCAAATCCGGCGGGAAATGGGGATATATCGACAAGACGGGGAATGCGGCGATCCCCCCCCAATACGACGAGGCGTGGGCTTTCTCGGAAGGTTTCGCCAAAGTGAAATCCGGACGGCGCTGGTGTTTCATCGACAAGACCGGGAGGTTCATCTGCAAGAAGAAATTCGACGACGTTTGGCCGTTCACGGAGGGTTTGGCGGCCGTCAATGACGGGAACAAGTGGGGGTTCATCGATCGGAACGGTCGGTTCGTCATCTCCCCCACCTTCGACTTCGTGTCGGAATTTTCGGAGGGATTGGCCGTCGTCAATGCGGGGGATAAATGGGGCTACATCAACTCGTCAGGCACCTACGTCATCAAACCCCAGTTCGTCAACGCCGGACGATTCTCCAACGGCCTGGCGAAAATCACCCGTAAGAACAAGATGGGCTTCATCGACAAGACCGGCGAGATCGTGATCCCCGCCACCTATGACGACGCCTCCGATTTTTCCGAGGGACTCGCCAAAGTCAAATCGGGGCGTCAATGCCTGTTCATCGACTTAAAAGGCCAACCCGTCGGGACGAACCGATTCGACATCGCCTTCGATTTCCACGATGGCGTGGCCTTGGTCAACAACGGCGGGGCGTGGGGGTATATCGACAAGACAGGCCACACCATCGCCGAGCCCCAATACGACATCGCCTTCGACTTCAGGGACGGGTTGGCCATGGTCAACAAGGGCGACCAATGGCTCTACATCGACAAGACGGGAAAAACCGTCTGGTCGTCCGCCGGCAATCCATCCTGAGACAACTCCATGGAACCGAACGGCGGCCTCATTCTATTGGCGGACGACGACGAACAGCTGAGCGAGATGCTGCTCTTCATCCTCCGAGAGAAGGGATACCGCGTCGTCAACGCCATCGACGGACAGATGGCGATCCAGATGGTCGTGGACTTCCAGCCCGACCTGGTGATTCTGGACGTGAACATGCCGAAAGTCAACGGATTCGAGGTCTGCCGCCACATCAAGAGCAATGAGATACTCAGGAAGACGAAGGTCATCATGTTCACCATCAGAGCCCAGGCCGAGGACTACCTGAAATCCAGCGAACTCGGGGCAGACGTGTATCTCAAAAAACCCGTCGAGACCAAAATGCTCCTCGACACGATCAAAGTCCTTTTGAAACCAAAATAATCCGTGACCTCTTTCCCCTACGGACAGCTCGACAAAGAGACGCTCATCCTTCGCGACAGACTCGCCCTCGACAGGACCCATCTCGCCAATGAACGCACGTTACTGTCTTACATCCGCACCGCCCTCGCCCTGCTTCTGACCGGACTGGGGCTCCTCAAATTCTTCTTGAACCCGCTCCTCCAGGGACTGGGAATCATGTTTATTTTCTCCTCGATGGTCGTCTCCCTCGTCGGCTGGAAACGGTATTCCCACATGCGCCGATGCATTCTCCAGTCTCAGCTCCCTGTCCACCCGAAGTCTTCCCCGACGAACGAATCGACAAACACCTGAGATCTCAATCTCGTTGTCCCCCGACAAGATCCGCATCCCCCGATATCCCCATGACAGACACACCCTCGAACATTAAAACAGAATTGATGGCGGGGACCACGACGTTCCTGACGATGTCCTATATCCTCTTCGTGAATCCGGCGATCCTGTCGGCCGCCGGAGTACCCTTCGCCGCCGCCGCCACGGCGACGGCTCTTGGAGCCGGCATCCTGTGCCTCTTGATGGGATTCATCACCCATCGGCCCCTGGCCATGGCTTCCGGAATGGGTCTCAACGCCGTCATCGCCTTCTCCGTCATCGGATTCCAGCAATCCCACGTCCCCTGGCAAGTCGGGATGTCCGTCATCTTCCTCGAGGGATTGATCATCCTCCTCCTGGTGTTGGTGGGACTGAGGGAAGCCGTCATGAACGCCATCCCCCCGAACTTGAAGAGGGCGATCGGCGTCGGGATCGGCTTGTTCATCACGGTGATCGGCCTGAACGAAGGCGGAATCATCCGTCCGGCGCCCATCACCCTGGTCGCATTGGGCGATTTTTCACAACGATACGTCTGGGTGACCCTGGTCGGGCTTCTGGCCATATTGGCTTTCATGTCCCTGCGGGTCAAGGGGGCTATTCTTTGGGGTCTCATCACGGCCACACTGGCCGCCTTACTCTGGGGGGTGGCCTCTTGGCCCGCCGCGTTCGTTTCTTGGCCGGACTTCGGCTCATGGGGGGCCCCTTTCCATCGTGTCGGTAACCGGTGGGCGCTCTGGTCCGTGTTCACACCGCTGCTTCTCACCACCGTGTTTTCCGTGATGCTGACCGATTTCTTCGATACACTGGGGACCGTGATGGCGGTCGGTGAACAGGCCGGATTCATCGGACCCGACGGCAAAGTGCCCGGAGCCCGCCGGATCCTCCTGGTGGATTCGTTCGGAGCCCTTTTCGGGGGACTGATCGGATCCAGTTCCATCACCACCTATATCGAATCGGCGGCGGGTGTGGCGGAAGGCGGAAGGACCGGGTTATCGGCGATCGCCACCGGAGTATTGTTCCTTCTCGCCTCCTTCTTGGCTCCCCTCATCCAGGTGATCGGGGGAGGGTACAGGCTCCCGAACGCCTCTCAATATCAACTTTTCGTCTCATCAGGGTTCCAGGCCCCTCCGGATGTGCTGTCTCCGGCCGGAGCCGGGGACTATTTCGTCTACCCCATCACGGCCGCCGCCCTGATCGTGGTCGGCGCATTGATGATGCGGACGATCCGGGACATCGAGTGGGACCAATTCGACGAGTCTTTCCCCGCCTTCCTGACGATCGTCGGTATTCCGATGACGTACAGCATCAGCCATGGGATCGGATTCGGATTCATCAGCTACACGTTGATGAAAACGCTGGCCCGAAAAAAAGTCCACCCGTTCATGTACGTCGTGGCGGCCTGTTTCGTCGCGGCATTCCTTTTACCACACGTCTCGTAAGTTGGGATTTCGCTTCGGCGGGATCAATCAAAACATCTGCGGCACTTCTAAAAAATATCTCTCCGTCCCTCGCACATCAATTCCCGGGTCGGGGCGCCCCCGGCTCGATATGGATCAGGAAATGCTCTACCGTCGGCCATGTTTCACGGAATCTGGCCTCCAATTGCATGGATCGCCGATGAGCTTCCTCCATGGTGATCCCGGGAGGGCACGTGCAATGCATCGACACATACAACGTCTCGACGACCTGACGGATCCTGACCTTATGACATTCCCCGATCCCATTGAACGATCTCACGATTGCCCGGATCTGACGGACCATGTCTCCGCTCTGAGCGGTGATGTCCTTTCCTTTCCCCTGTTCTGAGGGAGGAGCCACCTCGATATGAGACTCCACATTCAGCAGCTTCTTGACCTCGCGACGAAGCTGTTTCTCAAACTCCGTCACGATCCGATGTGCCTCTCCCACGGAGAGACCGGCCTCCACCTCGATGTCGAGGTCGGCATGATACCCCTTGCCCAGAGATTGGATGCGGATATCGTGGACCCCCAGCCCGATCCGGGCGGCGATTTTCCGGACCTGACTCTCCACGCTGGAATCCGATGCCGTAGTCTCTATATGGACCGTCACGTCCCCCCGAGGGCAAACAGTCAAGACGGTCCTCTCGACATGCGTGGCGATCTCGTGGGAGAGCGCCGTCGGCAGATCCGGCGCGACCAGAACCGTCACCTCGATGAACGTGACGGATCCGGCGGTCCGGAGACGGAGCGCTCCGCATTCCTTGACGTGTTCCACTCCGGAGACGACTCTCCTCAGCTCTTCTTCCAGGCCGGCGGGCGCCTTGTCCAACAAAGCATCGACGGTGCGCGCCCCCAGTTTCAGACTAACCCAGATCACGATCCCTGCCACCACCAACGCGGCGAACGAATCCGCCTTTAAAAGCCATGTCTTCTGGGCCGGCCAAAAAGCGGCGAGCCGAACCAAGATCAGGCCGGCGATAACGACCGCACTGCTCCAGATATCTGTCGAGAAATGGAGCGCATCCGCTTCCAGCGCCTGGCTCTGGTGTTTCTTTGCGGCGCGATAAAGGGCCCGGGACCTGCCCCAATCCACTGCGATCGACACAATCATCACGATGAAAGCCCAACCACTGGCCTCGATGTCCACCGTCTTGAACCAGATCCTATTCACCGCCTCATAGATGATCCAAACACACGTGATGAGCAAAAGGAGGGATTCAATCAAAGCCGACAAGTTCTCGATCTTTCCATGCCCGTAATGGTGTTCTCGGTCGGCGGGCCGGTCCGACAAACGCACAGCCATCCAGGTCACCACGGCGGCGACAAGGTCCAGTCCCGAATGAGCCGCTTCGGACAATATTCCAAGACTGTTGGTCATCAAACCAATGACCAACTTGACCGACGTCAAAAAAACAGCGGCAACGACCGACGTCAAGGCCACGGTCGTCTTTTCCCGTTTTGCATTTTGAGTATCCGGCGACTGACGATCGCCGGCCATTTCTGGCGTCATGCTAATGTTCCTCCCGAGACTCTGTGTATGAAACCCTCACTCGGCTCTCATCGCCGCGCGCCGGCAATCGTCGATCACCGCGCGGGGGACCGACCGGAGGGCGACCCAGACCAACAGCGGAATCAGCACCGCGTCATCCAGATGACCGATCAGGGGGATGAAATCGGGGATGATATCGATCGGAGTCAGCGCGTATCCGACGGCCAATCCAAGAAATATCTTCGAAACCCGGGGGGTTCGCTCGTCTTTCAACATCAATTCATAAACGCGTAATTCCCCTCGGATCCGCTGCGCCGCGGCCCCGCATTTTTCAAGGAGTCCCATACGCCGGCTCCTCCCTCACGGGTTCATCCGGAGGAAACCATAGTTCAGAACCGATGCAAAACCCACCCAGACCCAATACGGGACCAACAGCAACGCCGCCGAAAGTCTCTGTTTCCCGAAAGACAGGATGGTGATCCCGATGACGATCCAGAGGAACAGAATCTCCACGAGCGCCAAACCGATCAGATGGAAACTAAAAAACAAAACAGACCACGCCAGATTCATAATCAACTGAAGGATGAACATCCCGACAGGGAACCGGATCTCCCGATCCCCGTCAGGACCCTGCAGGACCAGTCCGACGGATATCCCCATCATGACATAAAGGACCGTCCAAACTGGTGCAAAAACCCATGCCGGGGGAGTCCAGGAGGGTTTATTCAGAAACACATACCAGGAGGAGATCTCGGGGCGTGTGATCAACCCCCCGATCACCCCCACTGACTGGCAGACAACGATTCCGATCAAGAGGGGGCGCCACTTCTTCATACGATGTGATGGGAGGGGCGGTGAACTGAGAATGATCCCGGGACGGTCAGATATTTCTCGACGCGGAAATCAACTGACGCGAACCAATTGGTTCCCGCCCTTGGCCTTCGCTTCCTGGAGAGCCGTACGGGCCCTGTCAAAAACCTGGGCTTGGTGTTGATAAAGACCCGGCATCACATCCACCATCCCGATGGCCATGCTGAGAAAGGGAACGGACGTCTCGCGATCATTCTTATCCCGGACCATGCTGTGTCCCTGGGTCCGTTCGTTCTCATCATATTGGAGCAAAATCAGCTCTTCGGTATTCTCCAATACGCGAATCGACACGACCTCACCCCGGGTGGGAGTGCTGACGATCGCGAAATCATCCTGACCGAGATGCGCCACCAGATCATTTCGGTTCCCCAGTTCGACGGTGGCACTCCGGAGCACGGTGGCGAAGAGGCGGAGGACTCCATCGCCGCGCTCGAACCCGTAACGTTCGTTGTAATTCCGGAAGCGGTTGACGTCGGCCAGGCAGAGAGAAAAGGATTCCTTGTCCGTGATCCGCCGGTGGAGTTCCTGTTCCAGGGCGACGTTGCCGGCCAGGCCCGTCAACGGGTTGGCCGCCAGGTTCTGACGAACGCGCGAGAGCAGGCGCTCCATGCGAGCCAACAGTTCGACCGGTTCAAACGGTTTCGAGACATATTCATCGGCGCCCAGTTTGATTCCGGTGAGCCTGTCCTTGATGGCTGTCAGAGAGGTGACCATCATGATGGGGATCAGACAGGTCGCGGGGTCCTGGCGCAGTTTATCGCAGACCTCATACCCGTGCATCTTCGGAAGGAGGACGTCCAACAGGATGATATCGGGCCTCTCTTTCCGGGCCATCTCGAGGGCGGACAGACCGTCGGTGGCGCTGAGAACCTGATATTTCTCCTGTTCCAGGACGAATCGCATGAACTCCTGCAAATCGGTGTCGTCTTCAACGAGAAGAACCCGCGTGGTCATGATCAATCCGCCTTTTGATAACTGAGATAGAGGGGGCGGCCCTGGCGATTGACGTCCAGGACAATCCCCTTCTTCAACGAGTTGGCTTCCGCGATTTTCAAAAACGATGTGAGATCGGGGGTCGGAGTCCCGTTCACCCCCAGGATCAAGTCCCCTTCCACCAATTCCATCTCCTCCGCCACGCTACCCGGACGGACCTGCATCACGAGCACTCCGGCGGAATCCGGAGCGCCGAGCCTCTTGGCCAGCGCCGCCGACGATGTCTTCAAGACGGCACCCTCCCATATTTTTTCCTCCGTGTCCGGTTCGGTCTTGTCCTGTTTTTCATCCGAGTCCGACGAGGAGGGCTCGGAACCGGACGGCATCTCGCCGGTCACCAATTCCAACGTCTGTTCCTGTCCCTGGCGGATGATCTTGATCTGGACCCTCTTTTTCGGAGGAGTCTTGGCCACCGCGTCCTGGAGCGATTCCGCGTTCTCCACTGTCATCCCGGCGAACTGACGAACAACGTCCCCCCTTTTAAGACCGGCCTTTTCCGCCGGAGACCCCCTCATGACGCTGTTGATCAGCACGCCTTTTCCATCGGAGATCTTGAACTGCCGCGAGAGGACATCGTTCAGCGGGGCAATCTCCACCCCCATCCATCCTCGCACCACTTTCCCTTTTTCAATGAGATCCGTCAATATCTCGCGGGCCCGGTTCACCGGAATGGCAAAACCCACCCCCGCGAACACACCGGTCGGAGCATAGATGGCGGTATTGATTCCGATCACCTCCCCCTGAATGTTCAAGAGGGGCCCGCCCGAATTCCCCTGATTGATGGCCGCATCGGTCTGAAGCAGGTTTTTAAAATTCTTTCCCTCGATCGAGAGGGATTGACGGACCGCCGAAATGACCCCCACCGTCACGGTGTGTTCCAGTCCGAACGGGCTGCCGACGGCGATGGCCCAATCCCCCACCCGGACCTTGTCGGAATCCGCCAGGGGAAGGGAGGAAAAATCCTTGCCGGCCTTGATGCGGATGACGGCCAAATCTGTGCGGGAATCGCTCCCGACCACCTTCCCGGTGTAGATCTTCTCATCCGGATCCATCACCGTCACCTTGATCTCGTTCGCGTCGCGGATGACGTGTTCGTTGGTCAGGATGTACCCTTTCGCATCGATGATCACTCCGGACCCCATCCCTTTGAATTTCCGCTGTATCTTGGGCGGGTTCATCCGGCGGCGAGGCACGGAGCGCGAAGGGCCTTCGGAACCGAAATAATCCTCAAAAAAATCATTAAAAGGATCCCCGAAATAGAACTCATAAGGGACGTATTCCTCGGACTCCACATGCACGGTGGAGATACTGACGACCGCCGGCTTGGATTGCGCGGCGACCCGCGAAAAAGAATCCTGAAGATTGAGAACGCCGGGCTCCACCACGGGGGCGGCGGCGCCGCGGGCCGGTTTCGAGGGGCAGAGGAACGAGATCGGTCGACGACCGACGAGCCCCCATAACAGGAGGATCAGTAGCCCCGCCAGAACGATCTGGATCGAACGTTTCATCTCACTCCTTCACGAAGGGAATCAATGCGTCTTTCCCTTTTTTATAGACGCCCAAAACTTGTGCCTGTGTCAAACCGGGAGGAACCAGTAAATCCAAGTAGGGGGAAGCCGCCGCATTGGGAAGAGAGCCGCCGAAGTTCCCCGGCCCAGGATCCTTCAAGACCGGCATGGGAACACCGATCTCCAGACCCTGATTGTCTTTCACCGTCTGACCGGAGGAACCCGCGCGCCCCATCACCAACACCGCATACCCGAATTTCAAGGGATCTCCTCGAAGAAGCGTCTTGGACACCTCCACGCGGATCAGTCCCGAATCGCGCACCACTTTGACTTTGGGCGGGGCCCCTTCCTCCGTGATCTTACCCGGATTATATTGAAACAAATGAGCCCCCCATCCGTCTACTGTCAGGGCGTATTCCCACGCATTCTGTCCGTCGATCACTCCGGGACGGCCCGGCAACATCTGGACGGAACCCGCCGAACGCTGGTGATTGATATCCATATACACGTCGATCATGGGCAGACTGAACCCCAACGGGCCACCCCATGGATTCTCCAGAGACCCCATGTAGAAGCTGAACACGACGCTTTGCTCCTGGACCGAAACATCGAACGTCTGGATGTCCCAGGATCCTGACGAAAATTCCTTCCCTTCCGGATAAAAATAGTCACCGGGCCCCCGGTCGTCATGAAGGACGTCTTTCCACCTGACAAAACCGTAGCCGGATTGAACCGTCGTCTCCATCTCCGTGCTGTCCTGGAGCATCGTGATGATCCGAGAGAACGGCTGAAGCAATATCTCGGGGATGGGTTGGCGGATCAACCTGTAAACCTGGGCCAACGTCGCGAGGAACTCCCGTTTGAGTTCCTCGTCGCGACCGGAGTCATAATCGGCTCCGAAATAATAGAAAAGGGCGGATTTCTGGGCGGAATACAGCTCATTCAGCGCCGCGTCCAACAAGGTCACCTCGGCCTTGCCGGAATCCTTGTATCTCTCGATGTCTCCTCGGGCCATCCCCAATAATTGCCAGGCGGCGTTCTCCTCGGGCTCTCCGATCCAAGATGACATATCCTCAACCTGCCGGTCCACCCCCGGCCAGATCGGGGTATCCACGGATTCTTCGATCGCCTCGGAAAGGAAACGTCCCCGGACGACCGAGCTCCCCCCCGCCAGCACCCACAAATCCTGGACATCCTCCAGATTTCCCAGCAGAATCGGCGGGGTCAATTCGGATGAATAATCCAGCTTCGGCAAGACAGACCGTTGACCGGCCGTCTTTCTGTCAGACACGACGAGAGGGCAGACGATCTTCGGAGTCAAGCCGGCGTAAATCCCCGGAGTGACATCCGGATGATCCGTCAACAGAACCCATCTCAATGAGACCTTATCCAGCGCCTCGAACAGCGTCAGATCGGGAACCTTGGGGCCCGTGGGACTCCCAGGGAAGACGATCCCTTGCGGATCCGCCTGCCAAAGCTGTTCATATTGGGATTGAGCATTGATCAGATGGGCCAGCACATCCTCGGGCCACGCGTACTTCGGCGGCAGAGATTGTCCGGAAGGGAGGGATTCGCCGGCACGGTCTGTGTCTTGAAGGAGCGCCAGGAGCGGGTCCCCCGGCACCACGAGAGCCAAATCGATCTGATCGCGGGATCGAAGATGGGAAAAGATCTTCCAGGCCTGCAAATCCTTTTCTTCCTCGCCGAAGAAGCCTTCCTTCAAAACGACGGTCACCCTGAGATGGGGATGGGATTCCAGATACTGCGCGCTCCCCAACGGGTCGGTCCCGGGCGTTGGGACCCACACCACGGTCACCCGCTTCGAGGACTCCGATTCAACCCCTTCCGCCGGTTCTTCCGCGAACGACACGCCAATGCCCGCCAGCATGGAAAACAGGGTTCCCCATAGACAAAAAGAAAACCTTTTCATCACCGGAGCACCAGGAGGGACGCGCTTTTCGGCGGAGCCGTCTTGTCCGGATTGGTCGGATCCAATTCCCAACGGCCATCCACTTTGAACTTGTAGAGATATTTCCCCGGAGGCAATTTGACCGTCGTTTCCCAAACGCCCGATCTCATCTTTGACATCTTGATCCTTCTGGCATCGAAATTATTGAACGATCCCCCCAAGAACACGCTCTTGGCGGCGGGGGCCAACAAACGGAAAACGACCTGCCTCTCCTTTTTCGATGAATCAGGAAGGACCGCCGACGGGGAACTTGGAATCGCGTCGGGGAGGGCCACATCGGAATCGGACGGCCCCGGCGACGGAGTCTGCCCGGAACGCACCGCACCGTCCGCCGATTGGAAATGGACTCCGGGACGGATCCGGCGATACACCCAATCCCAGGGGGTTGTTTCGACGACCTCGGCCGGATCCACCGACGGTCTTCCCGACCGCGCCTGGCAGAATCGTCCATAGGCGCTCCACGCAAACCGGAAGGGAGTCCAGAGGAACACCATCACGGACAGGATGAACAACGACATCAACAGGGGGCGGGCGATTCTCAGGAACCGTGGATCGGGAGAAAACATGACGTCAGCCCCTTTTCAGGGTCCTTCGAAGATAGACCAGTCGGCATTGATTTTCCATCATCGTCAACGTCGCGATGCACTGCCGCAGACTGTCCCCGACGGCAAAGGCCCCGTGTCCGCGGATCACCGCCACGCGGTGTTGTTTCAACAATGCCGGAAAACGGTCCGCCACACAGGTGGATCCCTCCGCGAACGGACACTCCGTCAACACCGGGATCGACGGGATGAACAGACTGTCGGAATCAGCGGGGACGATCTCATCCATATCAAAAGAAAGGGCCGTCGCGTAAGGAGGGTGGGAGTGGACCACGGCGCGGATGTCCGGCAACGCCTTGTAGAGAGCCCGATGGACCGGTGTTTCCGACGACGCCCCTTTGTCCCTGAGCGAATCCTTCAGATTCACGGTCACGATATCCATCGACGTCAGGTCGGCCAGAGAACTCCCCGTCCGCGTGACACACAGAACGTCGCCTTTGCGGACCGACATGTTCCCGGAAGTATAATGGATCTGCCCGGCCTCCCACAACATCCGACCGAACTTGAAGAAATCAGACCACATGACGAAGTCTCCTCACACTCTTGATCAGAACCCGGTCTTGACCGAAACCACCGGGTTTCAACACCATCCAGACCTTCGGACCGGGACTTCCCACCGATGAGCAAAGGGCCACTCCCGATTCGACCTCTCCCTGAATCTCCCAATGCCAGATCCCGAGGATCCTCAAGAAAGCCGATGCGGTCTCCCCCCCGGTCAACACATAACGCCGAACCGAGGGCCCCGCCTTCCGACGAGCCTCGCGGACCAGACGAGCCAACATCCTCGGAGCCCGATCCGCCTTCAATAACACGGGGGTCCTCACGACAAGGACATCCTCTTCCCTCTCCAAGACCGCCAATTGCCGATGAGTCCGCGGGTTGGCCGACCCGGCCACCACCATCACGGGAGACGCCTGTCTCCCCGGCCCAGGATGAAACAAACTTTGGCTTTGTGAGGGGACACCCCACGACCGCGCCAGTTCTTCGGCCAATCCGGCAGAGCCGATCACGAGGCCGGGGGCGGAGAACCGACCTCTCCGGATCTCCCGGGACAGATATTTTAATTCATTTTGCGACGAAATGTCCGGAATCAAGAGACGGAGTGACCGGCCCACTCGCACCGAGATGTTCCCCGGCGTTCCCGTCTCTTCCCCGTCCGCCTGCAGGATCTCCGCCAAAGACGACGTTGAGACCGGGCATCTCACATCCTTCCCGAAAGCCGACCGATGCAATGGCCGGTCTCCGACATAGTGCACCCCCCGGCGCGTGGTCCTCTTCATCCGCGGATAGGCCGGCGCAAAAACGATCGGGAGCCCTCCCCACCGGCGATGGCGGCCCAACACCGACGTCCAGGAAATCAGTTCATCCCGGACGGGGCCCCTCAAGGTGGAATCGATCTTCTTGTAGAAGAAATCGGCCCCCCAACGGACCAACCTTTCTGTCGCCTTTCCGACGGCAAGGGCCGCGTCCCGGGGAGAACAGTGCCGTGTTTCCGTGTCGATGATCCAGACTCTCACCCCCGGCGAGGGACGGTGGCGGCCGAGGGAACCGTCTTTCCGGGCGATCACGATCTCCGTCCGAAAACCCGCGCGGCGAAAATAGAGTCCGATGTCTCCGGCGCCGGTCAGATCATCACTCAGGATTCCGATCCGACGCGGCCTCCGGCCCGCCCCTTGAGTTCTCACCGGCGACTCTTCGGGGGCCTGCCCCTCCGAGTCGAATCGTCCTCGTAATCATCCAGGAATGGCCGCTCCCTGAACCGGGCGCCGAGCCGTTCGGCCAGTCGTTCGACGGCGGACATATCCACGGACGGGCGCGACACAGCGGTGACCGTGACCTCGGGAATGACTTTGACGCATTCCCGGATGAAATCGAGCGCGGCGGAAAAAGCGCGGGCCCTGTATCGGGGTTGTGGTCTCTGCAGTTCGAGGTATTGAACCGGATCGGCGGAGTTCAAACTGATCGATATCGAATCGACGATGCGGGACAGGTCCGGCGCGATGTTCCGTCCATGGATGAGGGATCCGAGCCCGACCGTGTTCAGACGTATACGGGAAACCCCTCGACTGCGGAAATGATCCGCGAGCGCCGCCATCTCCTCGAGCCGGTAGGTGGACTCTCCGTATCCGCAGAAGACGATTTCCCGGTCACCGGACACATCACCCGCCGCTTTGATCACGGCCTCGACCGATGGATCCCGACTCAAGCGAAGGTCATACCCGCGATACCGATATCTCCACGTCGTCTTGATGCAGGACTGGCAGGCCGTGGGACAACGATTGGTCAGATTGATATACAATCCATCCCCATACCGGTAGGCCAGGGCGGGGCGGATCGTTTTTCGGGGCCGTCTCAAGGAACCATGCTCCTTCATTCTTTTCCAGAGAGCGCCGAAACGAGATCCCTCAACGACGTCTGTCCCGGAGCCGTCGGCCGGCCGAGGTGCCCATACGCGAGACAACTCCCATTCCGGAACGCCCCGATCCTCTCGGTCCTCCAGCGAGCCCCCATGGGGATCACCGTCTGATGACGGATCCGGCAGGAATTCAAAAAACGGATCAACCGGTCCACGTCCTTGCCCGACGCCGCGTGCGCGGCCACCTTGAACAGATCCCCCCCCAAGGCGCGGAAGCGATCCGCCAAATGCCGGAGGGCGGAGTCGGATGGGGTCCGTTTGAAATCATGGCTTGACAGGATCACGAACCGGCCTTGGGCGTGGGCCCGCCGGACCATGACTCTGGAAAAAGATTCAGGCCGGATCTCCACGTCGAGTCCGTCGACGAAAGGGAGCGATTCGCAGAACAACTCCATCCGTCGACGATCTAAGATCAGCCTCTTTCCCCCTTCGCCCGCGCGCCGAAGGGTGAGGATCACGGGTAATCGGGTCCGTTTCCTCAACCGTTCCAGCAGACCCCGAAGACCCTTCAACCGGGCAACGGTGAAATAATCGGCACGGACCTCCAAGGCGCCGGCGCCACCCCGGAACGCGCGTTGCGCATCCCGAAGGAGCGACGCGGGTTCCGACAAGGGGACCACCACCACACCCCGACGGTTCAATTCCCCGATGAACTTTTGTCTCGGATTCATACGACCCCTCATAAAAAAAATGTGCCGGAATAGCATCCGGCACGACCAATGACTTTCAATTTCAGACGATCGATCAGAATTTAACGACCAGGGCGTAACGGAACGTCTGGCCCAGATCCCCATAAGGAACCCACGCCGATTCGAAAGAGTAATGGCGCCAGCTCAGCCCCATCCCGACCGACAAACCGGTCAACCCGTCGGCATCGGTCCCCGCCGTATTGTAACCCGTCCTCAAAGACCCCGCGATATCCCAGAGCAGTTTCTGAGTGAGTTCCGCGCCGACGGCATATTGAACGCCGTCATCCACCGGTCGGCGGAAATCCACCCCCAGCGTCAATCGATCGGAGAACATCTTATATCCCAGCCCCAACGTCACGGTCCTCGGCAGGGGATCGCTCTCCTCCCTGAATTTGATCTGGGACCCCAGATGGCGGACAGAGAGCCCCATCGTCAGGGGGCGGTGAGGGGTCTTCCAAAAAGCGCCGAGATCCGCGGAAACAGACGTGGCTTTCTCGGTATCCAATTGTTCGCTGATGTAACGGGCATTCACCCCGACCGCCCAGGCAGAGCCCATCGTCCGTGAATACGAGAGGAGGTAAGCCCCGTCACTGGACTCGAACGTGCTGTCCGGCGTCTCCGTATCGGCGGTCCTCTTTTCAATCTTGTCGATGTTCAAGGTGGAGGCCCCGATACCGAAGGTGCCCCACGCGGTCGGATAGACGCCGGCCGCGAATTCATAATCAGTGTCCTGGAACCATTGGGAGTGCATGGCGGTGAACTCCGGACGAGTCAAGAACGCCAGTCCGGCCGGATTCCAGGCGATGGCATTGACATCGTCGGCCACGCCGGTGAACGCCTCCCCCATGCCCACGGGCCGGGCGCCCGCTCCGATTTTAAGGAACTGAGCCCCCGTCGTCCCCACGTCCTTGTTCGCGGCGAAGACAATACCACAGGACAAGGAAACCATGAGCCCGGCGGTCAACATCCTGATCCTCATTGACGATCGTCGATGAATCGGTTTCATATCCGTTTTCTCCAGATCACTTTAAAACAGCCATCTTGAAAAATCGCGGGTGGTGTCCGCCGATGGTGAACCGGGCGATGTAGACTCCCGATGCCACCTTTCCGCCGCCGTCATTCTTCCCATCCCAGGTGATGTAATAATAGGTACCCCCGTTGGGCGCTTCGGCGGTCAGGGTCCTCACCAGTTCGCCGGCGATGTTATAGATCTCGAACTTCATCGTCCCGGTGATCCCCCAGGGGATCGCGGCGCGGATCATGGTCCCCTCGATCGTCTGGCTGGCGGCGCTGCTGCCCGGATTGGCCAGGGTCACCGTCTTATTCTTCAAATCGAACGGGTTGGGGAAATTATACAGGATAATCTCCGTCCCTGTGTAGCTGCTGGCCCCGATGATCGAGGCGCTGCTGGCCAGAATAACGAAGGTCGATGCGTGAGACACGCCGACCGTCACCGTCTTATTGACGCTGTCCACTTTCCTGTTCTTGGCCTCCAACAGGAACACGTTGTTGTTGGTGTCGAAGAAATATACGTTCAGGGCCGACGGGTCCGTGACGCTGTCATCATACTTGAGGGTGATCTTGGCATCCTTCTTCAACGAGTGCCGGATCCCGGCCGGAAGGAATATGTCATAGAACGAACTGAACGGATCTACCTGAGGAGTCGACGCCAGCCGGACAGCCTTATAGAGTTCGCCGTCTTCCGGATACGCCAGGGGACCCAGAGACGTCGCCACCTTGACGGCGCCATATCCCCTCTTGGGAGAAGCCAGTGTCAGATCATCCAGAGAATCCGCCATCCGGACCCCCACCTCGACGCGCGACGACCCCGCCACGTCGAACGAGCCCGGAGAGAACAGAGATCCCGTGGGATCACCTTCCAGGAGGGCTCGGCCGCCCATCGTATTGGCGATGCGGATGCGCCGCTCCCGTCCGACTCCCTTGTAGAATTTGAAGGTGTTGTCATATTCGTAAGGTTCTTTGGACGCGCTGTCCGGATTCACGACGATGGTCTTGAACCGGAGACGGACCTCGAAGGTCTTGTCCGTGGAAGCCATCTCATAGGTCGCGGTCAACATGTCCCGGCTGGGCGTCATCTCCTTATTGGAGAGTTGCCCGTTGCCGGAGGCGAGGGTGATGATCTTCTCGAGATCGTTGTCATCCGTGGTCAGGTTCCGCAGCTTCTGGGAGCTCAAGAAGCGCAGGGAATACACGTTCGTCCCCGTCTTTTTGACGGTGGCATAGACCACGGGAGCCGCCGGTCGGTAGATCAAGTTCACCGTCTTCTTCTGCGCGGCGGAGGTGAAGGTGAGGCCGGAATAAGCCTCCGTCATATCGTCGCCCTTGTTCATCAGGAGGATGGTATATTCCACGTTGGGCTTGAAACCGGGAAGTTCGTATCCTGTCACCAGCTGCGTCGCCTCATCAGAGATGATCTGTCCGATCACGATCTCCTCGAAATCCGAATCCCCGGCCGCCACGAAACTAACGTCGGTCGTGCTGGGCTTGGATCCGTCCTGGTTCCGGATGGTGCCGCTCGCCGTGGCTCCGCGTTCCAGGGTGACCGTGCCGACATCGTTGTCTCCGCTCCTGACGATGATCTTTTGCTTGTGGATGATATACCCGAACGAGACCACGCGCAACGTATAAGAGCCTGGTTTGAGGGCGGTAACCCGGAAATTCCCGTTGGGATCCGTGATTTCCTCGATATTCCCCATGGGGTTGTCGCTCACCATGAAATCATTATCGTCTTTCAGGACGATCCGGGCTTGCTTGGCCTTCATCCCCCCCTTGTTATCGAAAGGCTCGAGAAGGTCCCCCCCGTCGGCGGTGACCACCTTCCCCATCAGAACTCCGTTCGCCTCCGTCAACGTGAAATCCACGTTCGTCATCTTGACCGAATCGGACAAGTCGATCATCAGCCGGTTTTCTTCCCCATATGTCTTCCCCCCGGAGAGGAGACCGTAATAGGTCTCTCCCGGCCGATAACGCGGAGAGGCCGTCACGTCGTAATACCGCTGGTCCCGGTCGACACCGTTCAGCGTGTATCTTCCGTCCGCATCGGTATATCCTTCCACCTGCAGCTGCCATTGTTGCTCCGACAACGACGGGTTCCCGATGATACGGATGTTCGACAGGGGATTTCCCGCCAGATCCTTCACTTGACCGGAGATTTGCACTCCCTGTTTCAAGTCGAGCACGCCGATATCCACCGTCTGCCCGTCGGCCACGCGGATCCCCGATTTCACCGTGGGGGCATAAGACTTCTGCCCCTTGGCGATGCTCTCGGCATCCATGCTCTGATATTCCTGCAAGCCGATATCATACGACGTCCCGGGCATAAGCCGCGGGATATAGAACTGTCCGGTCGTGGTCGATATGTAGATCTGGCCCTGATTCCCGCGCAACGCCTCAGACCAACCGCCTTCGGTCCACGGGTTCGCGTTGGCGTTGAGGTTGAAGTTGCTCCCGAGGAATTGCGAATAATTGTTCGAGGTGATCAGCGTATTGGAATCCACGTCCCTCAGTTTCCCGACGACCGTGCCCGCCTTGACCAACGTGATGTTCTTGGTCACATCCGCGTTGGCGATGGATATGAACGCGGGCGCCGCGTGATACTTCGGGATGACCCCCGTCCCGGAGGCCTTCTCCTTGACCTGCAGGGTATAATCCCCCGCGGAGATGTGCTTGAAGTTATAACTCGTATTCGATCCGGAGGATGTCACGGTGGTCCGCCAGACGGCCAGGTTGTCAGTCCGTCGGAGGATGATGTCGAACTGTCGGCTGTCCACGGTCGTGTCCCCCACGGGGCGGCGGATGGTTCCCGCAAGCTCGACTCCGTTGCTCAGCGTCAACGCGACGTCCGAGACGTTCGCGTTGGTGATATAAACCACGTCGTTAGTGGACGCAAATTCCGGGTAGGCCGGGTCCTCCGACATGCACTCGGAACAATATGTCGGCGGAGACGGCGGGTTCAGGTCGTTCTTGACCTTGACTAAGTAGGTCCCCGGTGGAAATCCCGTGAGACCGAACGTGGCGCCCGTGCCGGAAATCGTGGCCGTCGCCTTGGCGTAGGGCTCCACGGTGCTGTAGGAACTGTCCGGCAAGGGGAACTTATAGATCTGGACTTTCGGCGCGGAGGGATCCTTCGCCTGCAACCCCGCAACGCTGCTCACCGTCACGTTATAGACCGGGGAAAGATTGATGTTGCCCTGCATGGCGATCGTCCCCGAGATGGCGAACGTGTTCTCGCCGAGTCCGATGGAGACGGCCGCCGTCTCGCCGTTGATGACGGGTACGGCGGTCTTCTTGTGGAAACCCGTCGTCAGGTAGATGGCCTCGATGCTGTACATCCCCGTACCCAACCCGCTCAGCGTGGTCGTCTGGCCGGTTCCCTGAACCGTCCCACTATATCCTTCCCCCCCGTAAACCATGAAAGTGACGTTGTTGTAATCACTGTAGCCGGCCGGCAACTGCACCGTCATGGCGATAGATCCGGATAAGGCCTTGAAAGTGACATCGAGTTGCCCCGTCCCATTGGAGACCGTCACTTGCTTCATGCCGGGCGGATCCATCTGGAACCCCTGCAACCAGGAGTGGACATAATATGTCCCGTCATCCAATCCGGTGATCGAGAAGGAAGATGACGTTTCCGTCGAGCTCGTGCTCAGGTTGACCTGAATCCCGCACCCCTGATAGGTGGTCGGGCTCCACGCGTTCAAATAGACGCTGAACCCGCCGCCATACTCATTCGACAACGAGGAACTATTCCCGATGACCCGGAGAGTGCCGTTGACTTTTCCCCCCTCGACAAATTCAGGGAAATCGATTTCCGGATGAGAGGGGGTTGCCGCCGCCCCGCCGAAATATTTGTCTCCGAGATCCTCGGTCCCCACCGTGATATTGGAGAGCGTCTGCGATTTGTAACCCTGCGCAAAAGCCCTCAGGGTATAAACCCCGGGATCGAGACCGAACAGCGTATAGACGTTCGAATGGACCTCGGTGCAATCCACCCACGTGCCCCCCCACGCGCTCGGCGAGGTCTCCCCCCGCTTGGTGGCATCGACGGAAACCCAGAGCCCTTCCGTTCTACTGGTCGGGACCGACACTTTTCCGTAAAGATTCGTTTTCCGAGTGAACGCGAAGACCGGCACGTCCACGGTGGCTCCCGCCGATTGGGGAGCAATCGTCTTGGTGATGGTTCCATATCCGTAAATGTTCGCCTCCAGCGTATAGGCCGTGTCCGGCATAATCCCCAAGGTCGTCCACGTGCTATAGGACGGATCTCCTTCCCAAAAACCGTTGTCGGATACCGTGGTCCCATACCGGATGCGGAAAGAACCGTTGGTCGTGTTCTCGTAGTTGGCGTCATGGGCGAACACGTTCCCCCAGGCGTCCCACCCCTCCGGCTCTTTATTGACCGTGGCGGCCAATCTCAACGTGACGCCCTGCGCCATCGTGATGTTGGGAAGGTTGGCCGGAGCTTGAATGTTGTTGATCTGGCGGCCCGCCAGCCCCTCCTTGTTGAGGTTCATACCGTAATACTGTCCCGCCTTCAGTCCGTAGATGCTGAAATTGCCCGCCGAATCCGTCTCGACCGATCCCCCTTCGTTCTGCCCCCAGTAGTTGATGTAAACATCCGATTGACCGACGCTGGATCCATTGACGACCTTCCCCCGGATATAACTGCTCTGCACCTGGATCTGAAGGGTATCATTCTTCAGTCCACCGCCGGACGTCTGAAGGCGGACATAGTAAGTCCCGTTTGGAACCACCCGCCATTGAGTGTCCCGGCCGTTCCAGATGGCGCCCTCGGGCCATTGGCCCCAGCCCGACATGAAATAAACGTAATTCCCAAAACCCGGGTCGGTCGAGATCATCACATCCCACCCCTGGTTTTGAGGCGGCGTGAAATGGATGGCCGTGAAATCGTCGACTTGGTCGTTGTCGGGAGTGATGGTGGTGGGGCTGGCATAGACCCCTGAAAAACCGGTGCCCGCCGGTGCGATGTTGAAATCGTAATATGCCGTTCGGGAGTCCCCCGATACGGGGAAATCATTCGCCGTCCCCCGGACATGGATGTAATCGACGGTCGCGGTCCTGAACCAGAAGGACGCGTAGGGTTGTCCCGCCGGGATCGTGATGGACGTGATGACGGTCGAAAAAGACGAATTGGGGGAAAATGCCGCGCCGGCGTCCGCGGTTTCCCAATCGTTCCGGAGGGCCTGTAGCTGGACTACCACCGGCTGGGAGGACGTGGTCGGGTTCCAGTAATAATCCCGCAGGTAGACCCGGAGTTCGTTCGACACCGTATTCACGCCGAGATATTGGTAGGTACCACCATAATAATCGTTCATGCTGAAATATTCGGCGGTGCCGCCGGTCGTCCCTCCCCCGGACGATTCCCCCGAGACGGTCAGGGTCACGTCGTTGGCCCCCGTGTTCCCCACCGCGACGGTCGTGACGGTATACGGGTCGCAACATTCGTCCCAATAATTGTTCCCCTGCCCGTTATTGGCGGTATCCACGTAGGCGCGCAGGCCGTAATCGGTCGGGCTGGTGGCCACGTAGAACGTGTAGGATGTGGGCACGCCATAATCGGGTTCATTGTTGGCGAAGGGTCTGGTCTGGAACAACAGTCCGCCGGCACCGGTCGCCTCGAGGACGAGATATCCGCCGTCCGTCGTCTCGCGCGTGACCTCTCCGTTGATGGCGACGAAATCCCGCAGAATGATGGCCATGGATGTGATCCCGGAAGAGACGGAGACGGGCATCGACAAAAATTCCGCGCTGCCCGCCGAAAAACTATTGAAGGCGCCCTGCGGCTCCCCCGCATCGAACACACTATTGGCGTTGAGGTCCCGATACGCCATGATCCAATAATTCCCGGCGATAAAGCCGTTCTGCTCGTTAAAACTGAACGCCCCCGGACCGGCATCGATCGTCGCGTCGAGATAAACGTTCTGGTTCCCGATCATGGACGGACCCAGAGTCGAGACGCACACGATCACGTTCATCGATTCCCCTTGCGTGCCGGAATAATACACCGTCCCGCTCAGACCGACGGGTACCATCCGCTGAGCGCGGATGGTACTGCCGTCTTCCCAGGCGACGATGGCACTGTCAGAGCCGGATCCGGAATAGATGGCGGGTTTCCGCTGAGACATTGATGCGGCGGACGGCGCCACAGCTTCCGCCGCGGGACCGAACATCTTCGTCCCGGCCGCATCAAGCCGTTGGACATAGACATCCTCTTCCCAGACTGAATTGATCTGCCGCCGGCTTTTGAACGCCACAAAATAGAAGGGGTCCTGGGTGTAACTCTCGACCCCAAGGGCGGGTTGAGACTGCTGTCCCATCGGAGAAGCCACGTCGATCCCGTTGGCAGAGAATTGAACGCTGCCGGCGGACGAGATCTTCTGCAAAAACACACGCGGCAGAGCCGTCACGCGGGAGTCTTCCCAAGCCACCATCAAGCTGCTGCCCAATGAGTCGTACGCCAACACCATGTTGCGTTGCACCCCGACCGTGGAACAGATCACATTCCCGTTGGCGACCCAACTGCCCCCGGTCGTCCGAGAACCGTCCGCCTCGATCTGAGTCGCATAAATATCCATCCCATTGGACGAACTCCTCGTATCCACCCAGACCACATACATCCCGTTATTGTTATTACTGATGGCGGCGAGAAGACCGTCGTCCTGAAGGTCGTTTCCTCCCTGGTCTCCGACGGCATTGCAGACTACGGTGGCGGTGAACACCTTGTATCCCCCTGTGCTGATCCTCGCCGCAAAAAGATCATATCCGCTCGTCCCCGAGTTCTTCTCGGACCAGGTGATCAGCCCGCTTCCATTCGTGGATTCAACCGCCGCCGACATGCTCCCGATGGCTGTGGCCGTGGGCGACGTGATCAGGACATCCCCCACGGTCCAATTCAAGGTATCGCTCAATCCGTCGGCCAGATTGATCCTCTTGGCATAGATCGGGTCCACGTCCGGCGACGTGCTGTAATCCATATAGAAAAGAAGCATTCCGTCCGCACCGGAAGGGACCAACACCGGCCATTGGTCGCGCGCGTTGGAGGCCCCGGTGCCCGATGAGATCAGCATCCCCGCGGCGGCCCAATTCAAAGCGATGGATCCGTCGGCACTCACCCTCTGAGCATATGCGTCCAGTCCGCGGCCCGTGTTGCGGTCATCGATCCAGTAGACGACCAAGTCGTTCCCCATTTTAATCGCGCTGAAATAGGGATAATCCGACCCATAAAGTCCCTGATTCGACGACAATCCGCCGGTGACGTCTCGAGTCCACTGCCGGACCCCACTCGCGTTCACCCGTGCCACTTTGATGTCGGCGTTCCCCGATTCGGTCGTCAACCAGACCATGTAGGTCTCCTCTGGCGCGGGTCCCGGCAGGATCTTGACGTTCGACTGCCCTCCGGACGAAGAGGGGATCTGGTTTCCACCGTTCTGCCACAGGTAGCCGGCCTGGAGCGTCGAAGCGCCAAAAAGCGCTCCACACAAGACCAACCGATGGACCCACTTCTTATCAATATTCATAGGAGAACCCTAAAAGGTAGTTCGCGATCTTATAGTTGTATTTAAAAGTCTTCTCGTATTCCATGTTGGAATCGCTCCAACCCAGCGTGGCCTGTGTCCGGATCTTCAACTGTTTGGTGACCGGATAACCGACCCCCATCACGGCCGATATCTCCGTGATATCGATCTTCGACGTCAAGTAATCCCCGTTCCCATTCTGCACCGGTCGGGAATCGTACGTCCTGTGGTTCCAGGCACCGCCCAGATTGACGACCCAGGGGGTTTCGCCGATCGCCGCGATCAGGCCCGGAGCGATGGTATTCTGAGAATAGTCGTAATAGTCCGCCAAGAACGTCGTCTTGCGGGCATCGTAATGGTTCTGATTGGAATCGGTCATGCTGAACGTATACCCCAACTCGCCGATCAGGCGGAGACCCTCCGCCATGAACAACGGCGCCGACAGCACCACGCCGGCAACGGTGACCTTGTCATCCCGGTCCGTCGACGTCGTGTTTCCCGCCGAATTGACCACGGGTTGATCCCCGTATCCCCTCATGTTGTAGTACACGTTAAAATCCGCCTTCATGTTCCCCGGAAGAGGGGACTCGATTCCCAACCCGACCATATGGTTGCGGCTGTTCAACACATCCGTCCCCACCAATTCGCGGGTCAAGGTCGGATCCTGGGCCGATTCCAGGGACTGATAGTTCGGGAACGCCAGCATGTAATAGTCGTAAGAGACGCGGGCGTTGGCGTTGTCGCTGAAACTATATTGCGCTTCCAACCCGCCGGAGTATTTTCGATAATCGAAGAGACCATCCCCCCAACTTTCATCCTTGGTCTCGCGCAACAGTTCGGTCTTCGCGCCCGCGCTGGCCTTCATCTTCCAGGAAGGGGAGACGGAATAGATCCCCTTCACGTTCACCCCATGGCCCGTCGAATCCTGGAACAATGTGCCCCCTCCCGCCAGCTCCTGCACGTCGCGTGTGCCCTGATAATTGCCCATATAGGTCGGGACCAGCGTCCACTTCTCGTTGAACTTCACCGCCGGGGAGATCACAGCGCTGATATTACCGGACAGGGCGCTCACATCTCCGTCGAAAAAATGCTGCCCACCCAAGAAGCGGATGTCGTAGACGGACACCACCTCCGCCGCCGGCAAGGAAGTGGCAAACACCCCCCCAAAGACCATCGCAGCGATCAGGCGTCTCACTTGACCAATCCCGACTTGATCAAGATCTTCGGTTCCACGACCAGATCGATCTTCCGTCCGTTGAACTCCGTGGCCGTGATGACCTGTTCATAGTTCCATTTCAGCAATTCGGTCTTATACGCCGCCCCGGACGTGATCCCCGCGAAATCCTTCTTCGTCGCGATCGTCCCATCGTCCGAGATGATGTAGGTGTCGTAGGCCTCCTTGGTCCCGTCCCCGTAAAAGACGGTCACGCGATTATGCAGGTAATCGGACCCCGACGGTGTCTCTGTATAGGGAAGGGCATAGCCGCCGGCATAGGTGAACACGGCGTCCAGGTCGATGGCCAAGGTATTGGGAAGGGTCGTCTTGACCGTATAAGACTGTTTCGCGATATCGTTGATCACATGGCTGTAGGAGTTATAACGCGTCTTCCAGACGGTATCCGCGGTGGTCAGGTAACGATAATTATCATCACCCGGATCGAAGACGGCCGGCTTAAAATCACCCGCGGCATATTGATCGTCGGTCACGGTGGTGAAGAGGTCGTTGATCGGGTCATAGATCTTATGGTAGGTCACCCCGTCGGAGATCGACTGCTCATCGGCCGTCACCGTCTTGGTGTTGGTCGGATTGTCCGGGTCGGTCAGCGTGTAGTTCGTCCCATCGTAGGTGATCTTGACGAGGTGCCCGCCGGAGGCGTTGTCCTTGATGAAATCCTGCGTATTGGACTGCGCCATCTCGTATTGGGTCAGATAATAATCGGGAGCGGTGGTCCCGATCTTGCCGGACACGTCCTTGAGGGCCACGGACAGGTCGTCGGGCAAGGATCTGTTGAATATCCCCTTATAATAAAAATAGTCGAAGCGGTCATCCCGTTCATTCAGCACCACCAGCTTAAAGGCCTTGTCCTGGTCGGCCGCAGCGACTTCTCGGGGTTTGCGGATCACATATTCTTCCAACCGCACGCGTTTCCCGTGCACGTCGATCAGTGTCTTCCCGACCTGGTACTCGGCCAACCGCATCTCTTCGGCGGCGGCGGCCATCACCTCTTCCTTGCTCATGCTCAAACCGACTTCCCGGCGGATCTCGGAGCGGGAGCCTTGGGACCCCTCACCACCCGGAGACCGCCGCGGGGACGGCGTTCCGAGGGGCCGATCGGGTATGAAATCGATCCGCTCGCCAGACCGGAGGAACACTTCCTGGCCGTCTTGGGTCAGTGAAACCAGACCTTTATACACGTCCAGGGAACCGTTCGTACCGTCATATCCCATCTCGAAGATGGTCCCCCGGACAGAAGCGGCGGCGATGGGCGTCTTGACGCTGAACTTGTCCTGCGGGCCCAGTTTCTTGACGATCGCCTTGAGCTTTCCGATCTCGATGCTGATCATCCGGCTCAACTTCGAGAGACTGTCCACCCGGACCGTGCTGTTCGCGGAGACTTTCAAGCGGGATCCGTTCTCCAGGGCCACCTCCGCCTTGCTGGCGGACCCCGTTCTGAGGCGATCGCCTTCCTTCAGATCGAGCCCTTTCCGGACAGTGAACCATTTGGTCTCGCCTTTATGCTGCACTTCGACAGTGGACTTATAGGAGTGGATCTTGGCGTGTTCGGCCGACAAGGGAGACGCGCTCAGCCCCATCAAAAGGAGGGCCGGGATCATGGTCCGGATGATATTTTCGGCGGGTCGTATCATGTTCATTCGTTTTGAGCAGGAATTGTCAATGACACAGGGTTAGAATCAGGTTTCCTCTCTTTAGTATAACCTCAAAAATAAGGGCTGTCAATGTGATTTTTGACAGGAGAAAACTCACATATTTTGGGGAACTATTGACGGTATTTTGTAAAGTTTTCCGGCATTATCCGTGGTCGCTCTCACCATCTCCTCAAATGAGACGCCTTTCAATTCCGCCAACGACCGGAGGATGGCCGGAAGGTAGGCCGGTTCGTTCCGTTGTCCCCGATGCGTCTGGGGCGGGAGATAGGGACAATCCGTCTCCACGACCAATCTATCCAGCGGGACTTGTTTCAACGACTGACGAAGTTTTTCGGCGCTCGGATAGGTCACGGGGCCGTCCACGCCGATATAGAACCCTCGGGCCAAGCAACTCGCCGCCAATCGCTCGTCTCCCTGAAAACAATGAAGCACCCCCGCCGACCGGCCCTCTGCCGGCGGATAAAGGGCCTCAACGATCGTACGGACATCCTCGTGAGCGTCCCGGCAATGGATGATGACGGGTTTTCCCGTCCCCAACGACACTTCGAGCAATCGGGTAAAGACCTTCTTCTGAGTCTCCCGATCGACCGCACACCGGCAATAATCCAAACCGATCTCTCCGAGAGCCACCGCGCGCGGATGGAGCATGGCCTGCCGCATCTGAGCGGGGAGGTTCTCCGGGGCCCGATCGGCATGATAGGGATGAAACCCCAGCGCGGCCCAGACCCGTCCCGGGTATCGATCTGCCAGCCGGAGGGCGGGGTCCCAGTGGGCCTCCGAATCGGCCACTTCCGTCATCGCGGCGACCCCGTTTTTGAACGCGTTCTCGATGACCCGGTCCCGGTCGGCCGAAAAACGTTCGTCTAAAAGATGCGTATGCGTATCGAACATCTGGGAGGTAAAAACGTCCTTTCCCTGTCTGGTATTAAGGATAATATATATAGTTTACTTTTTTGTGACAACGTAGTATATTGTACCGTCATGCTTTTGTGATGAGTCAGACGGTCGGCCATAAAAGTAAAGCGAGACAAGCCCATGCCTGAAAACATATTCCTCACCCGCAAGGGATACGAAAAACTCCGCAAAGAGCTGGAAATCCTCAAAAAACAGAAACAAGACCTGTCCCGGGAGATCGGCGAAGCCGCCGAAAAAGGCGACCTGAAGGAGAACGCGGAATACCACGCGGCCAAAGAAAAACAACAGGCGGTGGTCCGAAAACTCGACGAGATCGACCAGAAATTAAGGTCCGCGCGCATCATCGAGGAAGCCGACGTCAAGACCGATGAAATCTGTATCGGCACCACCGTTTTCCTCAAAGACACCGATTCGGGAGAAGACATCACCTACACCCTCGTGGACGGCGTCGAGGCGGATTTCGCCTCCGGAAAGATTTCCGTCAGATCCCCCGTGGCAGAAGCCCTCCTGGGACACAAGGCCGGCGATACAGTCCAGATCCGGCTCCCTCAAGTGGAATTAAAATACAAGGTCGTCAAACTGGAGCGGGCGGAATGAAGACAATCGTCGTGGCTTCCGGCCTCTCCGGGGTTCCGGTCGTTGAGGAGTTGCTGAAAGGCATCTGGAAAGTGGAGGTCCTCTATTACGACAAGACCTCCCCCCATCAGGGGTCCTACGAAGAGTATCGAGAGCGGGCCGGATTTCCCGTCACCGGCGTGTCCGACTCCTTGGAACCGTCCTTCTGGAAGAACCTGGCGTTAGACTCCGAGACCGTGCTCCTCCTCATCAACCACCCTGAACCCGACCAAAACTGGCTGCCGACGGTACCGGACAAATTCTATTGCCTCCACACGGCCCTCCTTCCCCGCTACACCGGACGAAATCCGATCCAATGGGCTCTCTATGACGATGCCCCCGACACGGGAATCACACTCTATCGACGCATGGGTGGCCCCTACACCGGTGAAATCATTTTTCAGGAAGCCGTCCAGATCCTCGAACAAGATGACATCTCCACGCTGGAGAAGAAACTGAACGAAATGTCCGTCGGGATCGTCCAGCGTTTTTTCACGGAGGCCTCCCAGGCGATCCTCCGGGGGCACGGCCGCGTCGCCTTTCAATCCGCGAACAAGCCCTGGCCGCCCCGCCGGGGATCGATCAACTGGAAAGAAACCACTCAGCAGATCCACGATTTCGTCCGGGCCCAGACACACCCCTATCCCGGCGCCATCACCTATCTGAAGGGGAGAAAACTGACCGTTTGGAAGACAATGATGCTCGAACCCAAAGGGGAGATCCGGAAGAGCCGCCCCGGCGAAGTATACACGTTCGACCCGTTCCGCGTCTGGACCGGTGACGGGCTCATCCAGCTCCAGAGCGTCCAATGGGACGGAGAAGACGAGATGAAGGGAACCGATTTCGCGCGCACCCGGAGCATCGAACCGGGACTTCTTTTCGAAGAGGACCAACCCCAAGGTTGAGCCATGAAGGAGGAACCATGCCTGAAGTCATCAAGAAACTGAAAAAGAATTCCAGCGAGGAAATCTGGGTCGTCGTGACCGACTACAAGGAGCGGGAATTACTGGACATCCGCGTCTATTACCGGTCCATCGATGACATGCAGATGAAACCGACCAAACGGGGCGTCAGCGTGCCCTTGTCGAAAGTGGGAGAGATCCTGGCCGCCCTCGAGAAGATCGACACCATGACGGAGATCGGAAAACCGATCATCAAGATGGACAAGAGCGAGACAGAGATGATCCAGGTGGCCCTGAAAGAGTTCAAGGGACATAAACTGGTGGACATCCGGACCTATTTCCTGCCCCAGACAGGCGGAGAGATGGTCCCCTCCCAGAAAGGCGTCGCCTTCAAATACAACATGTTGGAGGAGATCAAGGACGCTTTCCGAAAAGCGCAGGCCATGACGAAATAGGTCCCTCGGACCTCCGGCATTCCCCAGCCGCTTGCCACGGCCCTCCGAATCCTCTGTTTCACCTTAAAATCCCCCCCGAAAGGGGAGGACCCCCCCCCGCAGGCCCTTCAGAACCCGAACCAAAAGTGCTATAATGGGGCCATTCTAGTTCAGGAGGCTTATATGAGAAAGAAAAAATCAGTTCCCGGCGCGACGAACAACAAAATTTCCATTCCTTCCCAACCTGCATCCGCCGCCCCGGCCGTCACCCCCAAAGCAAAAACCAAGACGAAGGCCGCTCCGGCGACCGAGCAGTATGTCGTGATCGATTATCCCATGGAAGGCGAGATCATCGGGCCCTGCTACACGGTCCGGATTGGCGCCTATCCCACCCCCAAGGTGGAGGTATCCATCGACGGGAAAGATTGGTGCGCCTGCCGCGAGAGCGCGGGCTATTGGTGGTTTGACTGGTCCGGTTACACACCCGGTCCCCATACGGTCGAAGCCCGCATCTATCTCGAGAAGAGACCCCCCCAGAAGACGAAGAAACGGCAGATCACCGCCCTCTTTTAAGCTTCGAACCGAACTCATAAAAAAACAGGCCCCCGCCGAAAGCGAGGGCCTGTTTTTTTATTCCTTGAAACGTTCTCTTATTTGGATTTTTCTCCCGCCAAGGGCGACATGGTGAGGATCTTCTTGGCAATCTCCGGATGCTGAGCGATGAAACGCAACTCCTCCTGCACGAGGGGCTTCTGGTTGTGCACGTTCGCGAAGCGGACCAGTTCAAGGATCCGATTGGCCTCCGCTTCCCCTTTAAACTCGACCTCGAGTTTTTCATACACGTTGCGGAACCCCTTGATCCCGGAATATTCTCCCACGGTGATCTGGCGACCGGTCTCGATGACTTCCATCTCTCCCCGACCGAGTTCCTCATAGTCGTATAGCTCATAGTTCCGCCGGTCCTTGAGCGCGCCGTCGGCATGGATCCCCGACTCATGAGCGAACGCATTGGATCCGACTCCGGGTTGATTGATGGGGATCGGGATTCCGAACGCGTAGGAGGCGTATTTGCACGCTTTCCAAGCCGCCTTGAGGTTGACCCTCTCATCCAACTGATATTTATCATGGAGACCGCTTCCGTATCGGATGGCCAGGATGACGGCCACCAAGTCGGCGTTCCCCGCCCGTTCTCCCATCCCGTTCACGCATGTATTGATGTAGGCGTCCACTCCCGCGTCGTTGGCCGCGATGGCTCCCCCCACCGAGGTGCCCACCACCATTCCAAGGTCGTTGTGGCAGTGCAGTTCGATCGGGATCCTCACTTCGGCGGCGATCTTCTTGATCCGGTCGTAGATGGAGAAGGGGCTGTCGCAACCCAGCGTGTCGCAATACCGAAAGCGGTCGGCGCCGGCCTCTTTCAGGGCCCCCACGAACTTGATGAGGTAATCCAGGGAGGTCCGGGAGGCGTCCTCGGCGTTGACTCCGATGCTTTCCGCCCCCTTCTGCCGGGCCGTTTGAACGGCTTCCGACATCTCGCTGATGATGGCCTTGTGGTCCAGCTTCCCCTTGAACTTATGCATGATCATCTGGTCCGACGTGGAGATGGACAGGTTCAAGTGCTTGATCTTCGGGCAATTCTTGAACGTCTCAACGACATCCCCCTTGATCGCGCGGATCCATCCTCCCAGCCGGAGAGGCGACAGCACACCGCTTTCAGCCAACTCCAGGTTGGCGTTGAGGTAATTGGTCTCGTGATGGGTCAGGGGGAACCCGAACTCGCTCTGGAAGACCCCCATCTCGTTCAGATACATGTTCAGGATGGTCTTCTGAAGCTTCGACAAGCAGATTCGGGATGTCTGCACCCCGTCCCGGTTCGTTACATCGATCAGATATATCTTCGGCATGATGACTCCTCCTATACGGACACTTTTTTCACAAAATCAGCGAACCGCTTCAACCCTTCGGCGATGTTCTCCATCGACGTGGCGTAGGACAACCGCACGCAACGGTCGTCCCCGAAGACGCAACCGGGCACCACCGCGATCCGGGCTTCGGTCAGCAACAGGTCCGTCACCGACAAGGACCCCCCGATCGGCTGGCCGTTATATTTTTTCCCGAACAATCCCGAGACGTCCACAAAACAGTAGAAAGCCCCCTGAGGAAGACCCACACTCAGTCCCGGGATCGCGGATAAGAGTTGAACCATCCCGTCGCGCCTCTTTTGGAACTCCACTCGCATCCGCTCCACCTCGTCCTGGGGACCATTGAGCGCCTCCACCGTGGCCCATTGGGAGATGGATGTGGGGTTCGAGGTGGAATGGTCCTGAAGATTGGACATGGCCTGAACCACCTCTTTGGGACCGGCCGCATAACCGATCCGCCAACCGGTCATGGCATAGGATTTCGAGACCCCGTTCACCACGATCGTCTTATCCTGGATATCCCCGCCCAAACTCGCGATACTGACGTGACGATGACCGTCGTAACACAGTTTTTCATAGATCTCATCCGACAGGCACCAGACCCCCGCCCCGGCAAGGACGGTCCCGATCTCCCGAAGATCCTTCTCCGAATACATCATCCCCGTCGGATTGGAGGGAGAGTTTAGGATGAAAAGTTTCGTTTTCGGCGTGATGGCTTTCTTCAGCTGTTCCGCCGTCACCTTGAAACCATCGGCCGCGGTGGTCGGCAAAAGAACGGTCTTGGCCCCGGTCAGTTTGATCATCTCGGGATAACTCACCCAGAACGGCGCCGGGAGAAGGACCTCGTCTCCCTCCTCGCACAAAGCCAGGACCGCGTTGAAGATGGTGTGTTTGGCCCCGCATGACACGATGATGTTCTCCGGTTTATACTCCAGCCCGTTGTCCTTCTGAAACTTACGGACGATCGCTTCTTTCAGTTCCGGGATCCCGGAACTGGGCGTGTATTTCGTCAACCCTTTCCGAAGGGCCGCCACCGCCGCCTCTTTGATGTTCTGCGGCGTATCGAAATCGATGACATGGATGCCCTCTTTCTTCATCCGATTCGCCTTGGCCGTGATCGCGAGGGTGGGCGAGGGGCTCAAGGAACTGACTTTATGCGCGAGGACCATGATCAATTCTCCTTTCGGGGTGGATAACGTGACGATTTTTCTGGAAAACGGACGCGTCAGCGGGTGAGGAACCGACTGAACAAGGCGTAGCGGGACGCCGGCCAAGGGATCCGGGGGGATGATGGGTGTCGTGTCTTCGTCGGTATCATGTTGTCCTTAGATCATCTCTCTCAATAGTTCGGGGCGCGGCTGCGGGATGACGACCCTTTGAACCAAAAGCCCCTTCTGAATGACCGATTCGGAACCCGCGTTCACGGCCGCTTGGACGGCGGCGACCGTCCCGGTGAGAGACACGTAGGCCTTCCCCCCCATGGCCATGGCCAGACGGATCTCCAGGATCTTCACGTCCGACGTCTTGGCGGCGGCGTCCGCCGCTTCGATCAGGGAGGCCACGGAAAAAGTCTCGATGAGACCCAACGCCTCCAGCTTGTCGGCCACCACGCTGCCCGTGATGGCTGGAAACACGCCGGGATGCACGTTCGGGATCACCATCTGGTCCACGAGGCTCTCCCCCGACAGGTCTTTTCCGGCCTCCACGCTGGCCTGAACGTCGGCCACGTCCCCGGCCACCAAGACGATGTATTTACCGGGACAGATCGTCCGCGCCATGAGCAGCTCGACGTTCGATGTCTTGAGCATGATGTCGGTGACTTCATATCCCTTCACCATGCTGCTGAGTTCCACCAGACCGATTGCGTTATGCATGCGAGGACTCCGACCCTTCCCTATTTTTCCGGCGACAAGGCCAACGCCCGTCGCGGCGGATAATCATAGCATTTATCGTCCATCCGACAAATAAAAACGGGATCAGGATTCGATCACGATCGCCGGATCCGTTTGGCGCACCGTGCCCGTCAGACTCGAATGAAGGAGCGCCCCCAGCTTCCCCTCGGGAGGTTCCGCCACCACGTCTCCGCGTTGGACCTTTTGCCCCGGCTTCACCACCGGGATCGCCGGGGCTCCCACGTGTTGGGACAACGACAGCGTGACCCGGCCCGTCGACAACGGCGAATCCGCCAGGGGGGCCGGTTTATCGTAACCGTGTAATCCGAGCCGTTTCATCAGGAGTTTGATCGGCGTTTTCCGGTAAGGATACATCCCATGGGTCTTCCGGGGGCCGGCCGGCATCCCGCTGTTCTTCCACAAGATGTTGTTCTTGCGGAGGTCCCCCTTGGCCGTCACGCACACATTCCTCGGATCCAACTGTTCGGGGCAGGAATACAGACTGCATAAGGAACATTCGCAGCACAACAGGGCCCACCGGCTCCACAATTCCTTCTGTGACCCGGTGAACCCCAAGCTCCTCATCACCTTATGCGGCTCGATGGGATAACCCAGGAGGTATCGCGGGCACAGCTGAGTGCAATAGGAGCATTGGTCGCATCCGGATTTCCCGATCTTGCGGAAAACCCGCACCGGCTGAGATTTCCGCCACACCAGCGGATGCCGCGCCGACAGCACGATCAACCCCCCGGTGGTCTTGGTGACCGGCAGATCCATCGATTGAACGATCTTCCCCATCATGGGGCCGCCGTCCACGATGACCGGGTCTTCGACGAGAACGCCGCCGGCCGCATCGATCAACTGCCTGAACGAACACCCGAGAGGAACCAGGAAAGTGGAAGGATTCTTGACGGCTCCCGCCACGGTCACGTACTTTTCCGTCACGGGAATCCCGTCGGCGGCCCGGGACACGTTATAGAGGGTCTCGACGTTATTGACGACCACCCCCACCTCGATGGGGATGCCCGCCGGAGGGATCAAACGCCGGGTCGTCTCGTAGACGAGCGTGTATTCGTCGCCGGCCGGATAAAAATCCCCCAAGGGATGAACCTTGACCCTGTCGGAGGAGAGGGCTCTCCGCACCGCCTCGACGGCATCGTGATTCTTACTCTTGATCCCGATGAGCCCCGTTGTCGCCCCGGTGGACTCCATCAGTATTTCCAAACCTCTGACGACGGCCGGCGCCGCGCGTTTCAACAATTCCTTGTCCTTGTGGAGGAGCGGTTCGCATTCGGCGCCGTTGGCCACGACAACCTCGGCCTTCGATTCCGCTTTGACATAGGTCGGGAACCCGGCGCCGCCCGCGCCCACCACTCCCGCCTGCCTTATCTTTTTGACCAGAAGATCGCTCATGGGGTTTATTTTAGCAGAACTGCCGAGGGGGATGCCATCAAAGAAAAATGGCATTGAACTGTGTCACCGAAAAAAAGTAAACTTTCAGCAGTTGACTGTGGATGGCCCGTTCGTCTAGTGGCCTAGGACGCCACCCTCTCAAGGTGGAGATCACGGGTTCGACTCCCGTACGGGCTACCCTCTTTCGATCCGTCCCTAGGAGATAGGGCCGGTCTGATCCGAAGTCCCGCCGCCGTCCACCGCCGCGAACATGACCTGAAAAACCGTTTTTCCCGGATGGCTGTCCACGTGAATCCTTCCCGAATGCTTCTTCACGAGTTCGTTGACCATGTTCAAACCCAACCCGGTTCCATGACCGACCGGCTTCGTTGTGAAGAACGGATCATAGATCCGACTGAGCGTCTCGGGATTGATCCCGTGCCCCGTATCGGACACCCGGACCCGGACGAATCGACTCCCCTCGACCAGTTGGATATCCGTGATGATCTTCAATTCGCCGCCCTTGTCCATGGCATCGACGGCATTGTTCGCGAGGTTGATGACGATCTGTTGGAAATGGTTCTTATTGCCGCGGACGAGCGGTAACGCGGGAGCCAGTTCCAGCGTCAGTTTGACGTGATGAACTTTCGCCTGCGCCTCCACCAGTGTCAATGTCCCCTGAATGGCCGCGTTCATATCCACCAGTTCCTGATCGGCTCCGCCGTGCCGGGAAAAAGACAGCAGGTCCTGCACGAAATTCTTGCATCGGATCGCCTCGCTCTGGATGGTGTTCAACGCATATTCCAAATTGGCATCGGCGATCCCCTTCTGGAGGGCCGATTGCGCGAACCCGAGGATCAAGCCCAACGGATTATTGATCTCATGGGCCACCCCGGCGGCGATCCGCCCCATCGCCGACATTTTTTCCGTCTGGATGAGCCGCTCTTCGGCCTCTTTCCGCCGGGAAATATCCCGGAGGATGCACAAGATCCCCTCCGCGACGGGATAGATGCTGATCTCAAAAGGAACGGCGCTTCCGGTCGGCAATGTCAGCGTATCCTCAAACGAAACGGCCCGCCGATAGTCAAGGGACTCCTGGAATGTCTTATAAACCTTGGTATCGCGAAGGCCCGGATAAACCTCGATGAGTGTGTGGTTTTGAAGGGACTCACGGGAACATCCAAGCCCGCGACACCCCGCCGAATTTGTGAGGAGCACCACGCCCTTTCCATTCAAGACCCAGACCATATCCGATATGGCTTCCAGGAGATGCTGATACCTCACGTTTCCATCGCGGATCATGTGCTTAGATATCACCAGTGATTCCAGCAACTCATTGATGGCCGATCCGACCTTCGACAATTCATCCTCCTGCTGGACGGTCACCCGTCCATCATAGGAATCAATGGATCCGATCTCCTGTTTCAGTTTGGTCAACCGCGAGAGGACCGCTTGATCGACAAACCTCAGGCTGGCGAAACCGACGATGGAAAAAAGGGCCGTCAGAACGATCAGGAGGTAATAGAACATCTCCCGGCCCTGCCCATAAACGACCCGGTCCTTCAAGATGCTGAAAACATAGGCGGGACGCCCTTCGATGTCTTCCAGCTGAATGGCGCCGACGATCTTCCGCCGATCAATTCTCTTGACGGCGATTTTGGGTCCCGGACGCCCCCGTTTATTCTCAAACTCGAAACCATCCCCCCCCCCGACCATGCCGTGAACGGACAGTTGGACGACATCCGATAAGTGTTTGATCTCGCTCTGATCCAGGTATCGCATCATGATCATCGTCCCCCGGATGGGCCCTTGATAATCGCTCGTGATGATCGGACGGGACGCCAGGATCAACGCCTTCCCTCCCACCACCACAAGCCCCGTCAGATAACTATCCGCATTCTGATGCTGGTAGATGGCGCTGTTTGATTTCAGAAAAGCCTCGACCGCCGGCGCCATCGGCACTATTTTTCTCTCCTTCAGATCATATCCCCCCGAAAAAACCAGCCGCCGGTTCGCGTCCGCCACGACGATCACGTTCACGGACAGGTTCACGAACACATTCGGATTGAAATTGATTTTCGGATAGTCCGGCTTCCGGCCCGAGACATAAAGACACGTGTCATCCCAGGCGGAATAATCCCGGGTGCTCATATTCAACTGTTTAAGATTTTCGCCGACCGCCGCTTCCAACCGCAGGATATCCCGATGGAGGTTCTGTTCGTCGATCCGGTCGAACCGCCGCATGACGGTCAGGTTTAAAATGACGGACAACGATATCAATAACCCCAGAAACGAGAGGGCTAGATACAATATGACTTTTTTCCTCAATGTCATTTCGAATACCCGGTCAGTTCTTTAATGTGTGTTGAGCGGCATTGATTTTCACGGTTTTTGCAGAGAAACAATCGCGGAGAGGCGGCCCTTCGTCTCACCCAACAAATAAAACTGGCGGAGAGAGAGGGATTCGAACCCTCGAGGACCTTGCAGCCCTACACGATTTCCAGTCGTGCCGTTTCAACCGCTCACGCATCTCTCCGTCTAAGACAAACCAACACCTTATATATCAAAAAACATAGCCCCCGTCCAGGGAAGCCTTCGACTCCTTTTTACAGGAATTTATACCGGATTCTGATCAATATCTCCCGGGAAGGTCCGGGAATGGAGGGGTGTCCGCCGTTATACGGCTGAATGAAATCAGGGCCCGAATTGACGACATCATAGATCCCCACCCCGATATCAAGGTCCTCCATCAGGGCGTTCCGATAAAACAAATAGATATTCAGAAGACAGGCCGGTGCCACGTTTTTGATCGTCGGGTTTCCATCATCTCCCTTCGACGAATATCCATAACGCCCCCCGAGATAAGACACGGAGGGGTTCAAACTCAGGCGATTCGTGATATTGAACGACGCGGTCGCGGCGACCTTGTGGGGAGAAAACGCCAAAAAGACATCGTCGTTCCCGGGCACACTGTAATCCAGTGCGTCGCTATGAAGCACGTCATAGAACGAATAGGAAACCGAGGCGTATCCCCACCCCCCGCGCGATTTGACTTCCAGTTCATATCCGCGCGTGTGTATCTCATCGAAATTCACATAAGATTCGACGCTGGTGAGCGGGTCGACTTGATAGATGATGGGGCCACGGATGGCCGTATCGAACACGTTCGCCGACGCCGTCAGATGCCTTGTCAGATCGTAACCCGTCTCGAATTCCCAAGTCGTCGTCTTTTCGGGATCGATGTTTTTATTTATTTGTATGTTCGAAATACTCGGGGCACGGAAAGATTGGCTCCCCAACACCTTACAATAGGCTCGGTCCAGCGCTTTAGTGACTCCGACGCGGGGCACGAACGAAGCCCCGTAGGCCGAATGTTTCTCGTAACGCGCCCCGGCGACGACATTCGCAATGGGATTGGACAGGAGGCCTTGGATGTGGCCGGACACGTTCGAATAGTCGACTTTGTCCCGCCCGTCGAAAATCATGCCCCCCGTCTTGTCTTCCGCCCGATCGATATAGGATTCCACTCCCCCGATCAGGTTCAAAGACTCATTGGCATCATAGCTGAATGACAGGCTGCCCGTGATCCGTTCCACCTCCTGGTTGAACGGAGCCACAAAAAGACCTCCCCCCGTCGTCTTCCAGGGGGTCTGTCTCTTATATTGGAAGCCCGGCGTCAGCATCAAGCTCTGGCAAAGATTATAATCGTACTCGGCGGAAACGATCGCCGTATCCCAATCGTTTTCCGTGGCGGTGGCGTTATCGGAGCCATAGGCATCCCGTTGAGTCATATGATAATGGTCGATGATCGTCCGGACGGACAGACCGCGGTAAGACACGAACCCATTGGCATTGAACGGGTCTAGACGGGAATTCTTATCCATATCGTAAGAGCTCCCGTTGATGTCGGTGAAAAGCTTATCGCTCCGGGTTCCCTGGCCCGCAAAGACCGACCCGCTGAACGACAGATCGCCCGTGTTTTTTCCATATGAGATCGAGCCGTTCCTCCTCGCATCGGTCGTTTCCATGCGGCCATATGTCACTGTGGCCTCAGCCCCGTTCTGGTCGGGACCCTTGGTGATGATGTTGATCACGGCAAGTTCCGCGCAACCGCCGTAGATGGCCGATCCGGGACCGCGGATGATCTCGACCCTCTCGATTTGTTCGACAGGGAAGTGGTTGCCGAACGCCGTATTCGTATAGAACAGTTCGTTCATCTCCTGCCCGTCAAGGCGCAGAGAAACCTTCCCTTCGTTGGCCCAATTCCCACGGAAACCGATGCCCACCGCCCCCCAGACATCCGTTCCGAACTCAAACCCCGGCACGAGTCGCAACACATCGACCAAGTCCCGGGCACCCGACCGCTCTATCTCCTGTCGAGTGACCAACGTCACCACACCGGGGGATTCCCGCACGCTCATGGCCTTCACCGATGCGATCGAGATGTCCGTAAAAAGGATGTTTTCGTCCGCAAAATCGGGATTCATTTCAGCCGATTGAACCGACGCGGCGATCCACAAGGGTAATATCAGGAAAATTACTGTTACTCGCGGAAGTGATTTCATGATTTTATGCCGTGAACCATCATGTCAGGATTCTACCATAAGCGACTTGCTTCGCGCATCATTCGACGCGATCCTCATAACCCCTCCGGGGTGGCCGATAGAACTTGTTTTCCTGGCGGGTCTCCAAAAGTTTGACGGGAATCACCGGGGGACGGATACTCTCTGGAACTGTTGTCGATGAAAGGACAACCAACCCGAACGGTTCATCGCCGCGCCAGACCTGTTTACGCCCCCACTCCACGTCCAGGGATGAAACCAGCCGGATCCGTTGAGGACAGCCAGAAAACACACAAAAATTCGGCCAATCACCATCGGATGCCTCGTAGATGAGAACCGCCGAGTCCCGGTCCAACAGATGTGGATAAGGAGGCGTTTTCATCATAAGACCGAGGTTCCGCTGTCGCTCGATACCGGGGTAAACGTCGGCCCTCTCCTGCTTCGACACGAGGACCCATCCGCTCGCCAAAGCGACGACGAGAACCGAAAACAGTATCGCCCGTCTTTTCATCCAAGAAAACCGTTCGGATATTGCCACTCCGGCGGGAATGGCTGTCAGGAGAAGGACGAGCATGAAATTCCGGTCTGTCTCCATGGAAAAAAGATTGAACCAGGATGCCCCCCAGAGAAACACGAACTGGAGTATCGCCAAAAGATAAATCCATCTGACTTCCCAACGCCGCATCCCACTCCACAGAACCGCTGAGCCGGCCAGGCCGGCGATCAAGAGGAGTATTCCCCCATCCCACAACCAACGCGGTATGTGCATCAAGCGGAAAGCCCAACCGGGCGACAATACACCCTGATTCCCCTCAAACGCCTTCAGCGAATGGCCGAAGAGGGATGGGAACCGCCACCAGACCAACGCCACACAATAGGTCGCCAAAACAGCGAGAAGCGCTTTATCCTTTCTCCATTGGACGAGTAACAGTCCGATGACTGCAAACAACAAGCCCGCCGACTCTGCGCGTGCGAACATCGCCAATCCGAGGAAAGAAACGATGGCGATATCGACACCCAACCGTCGACGATCCTTCGTCGTTCCCCGGAATAAGAGGATCCACAAGGCCAGGCAGACCATCAACAGGGCCGTCATTTCCGGTTGACCGGACAAGACCAGCTTCGGAAACGCCGGATACAATACCACCAGAACACAGGTAATGACCGACGCGAAGTCATCGGCCCATCTCTTGACGGCATGAAAGAGACATGCCAACACGCCGAGGCCGAATAATCCGTTGACGCAGATGGAGGCCCAATAAAGATCGATTCCCGCTTTATGGGTCAACCCGAACAAAGTTCCGGCCAACGGGAAAAAACGCCAAGACCACCTCCACGGGACGTTTCCCTCGATATGCCATAAACCGTTGAGAATATGCGAACAGGAATCGGAATAAAAGTAAGCGGGACCCGACTGATGGAGCCAAAGGAAAACCACCCTCAGGAGGAAGAAACAGCACACCACGCCGAACAAGAAAAAGCTTTTCATCGAATCATCGGACATCCGCGGATCGGTTGGCATGGGTTAGCAGGTCAATGGGCAGCGAGGGATCGCATCATCGGGATTCTTTTCATTCACAGAATGCGTGTCGAGTCGGCTTCGAATCCCTTTTCCACGATCCCGAAAATAAAACTGGCGGAGAGAGCCTTCTTCGTATCACTCCGAAGACCTGTCGCGTGCCACGGGCACGACGACACGGCCGAGGGATTCCTTCTCCCCCGTCGTTCCACTCCTCCTCCGAAGCCTGCCGCCCTCGCTGTCGCATCCTTCGGATGCTCTTCATCCCACGGATGCGCGTCGGGTCGGCTTCGAATCCCTTTTCCACAATCCCCTAAAATAAAACTGGCGGAGAGAGAGGGATTCGAACCCTCGGTACCCCTTTTCAAGGATACAACGGTTTAGCAAACCGCCGCCTTCAGCCGCTCGGCCATCTCTCCTTTGAGCGATAAAATCAATGCAAATCTGAAGTTTCTACGACTTGTCTAATTTTGCTCGGTGCAACTTGGGTGCAAGTTGCGGTAATAACTCCGTCGATATGATCGATTGCGTCCTTGAGATCAGACATAGCCAAGTGACCGTAATGCTGCTCTGTAACGACCACGCTGCTATGTCCAAGGATCTTGGACACTTTGTAGATTGGGACTCCTTTGCTCAACAACCTTTGAGCAAACGTATGCCTCAGATCGTGAAACACGAAATCCCGAATCCCCACACTATGACAGGCCTGTTTGAAACCCCGCCTCACCCACTGATCACTGAATCCGCTCAACGCAGATTGTTCCGGTTTCTTACCCAGAATCTGCTCGTTAAGGAACTCCGCGAACTCTGTGGAGAGAGGAACATACCGGCTTCTCTTTGATTTACTATGCGGAACAAAGATGCTGTTGTTGGCTAAACAAACATGCTCAACGCGCAGGTTACATATCTCTTTGATCCGCATTCCGGTATGCATAGCCGTGAAATAATATGGCCACAACAAGCGGTTCTCCTGAACGGCGGGGGTCAATGTCTGTTCCTCGTAAGGGTAAAGGAACCGCACCCTTGCCCTGGGGACCTTGGCCATATCAACTTGGCACGCGGGATTCTCCCCAGAAAACACTCCCAACCGCTTGAGACGATTAATAACCGCCTTCAATTCAGCATGGTAATGGTTGACGGTATGCTCTGTAAGCCCTTTCCGTCGCAAGGTTTCTCTCATCGCCTGAACATCAACAGGCGTTATTTGCGAGAGTTTCTTATTGCCGAAAAACCTGACCATATCGGCAATTCTTGCCCTATCGTTTTTCCATGACCGCTTGTTGCTTTTCGCATGATTTTCAAGGAACCAGTGACCGGCTTCGGCAAATGTCATCCCGTCCCCGGCGCGCTCGGGTTGGATTTCTCCCCGGATGACCCGGTCTCGAAACCTGACCTCTGCGTCTTCTGCCTGCCGTTTAGTCCGGAACCCCCCTTTGGAATATGAGCGGTTGTTCCAACTAAACCGGTAGAACCACGTTTCTGTCTGAGATTTGATGCGGACTGTCATACTACACCTTCTTTCCGCTCAACCTCACGACACGCAGATTTATTGTAGCAAATTCCCCCCGAAGCTTTCCTTACGAAAGAATCCAACTCCTCCCGATCGAACCGCCATACTCGCCCGACTTTATAACCAGGTATTTTCCCCTCCTCGGCCCATATGTAAATCGTCTGCTTGGATAGGCCCAAGTATTGCGATGCCTGCAATGGGGATAAATACCGCTGTTCCATAATTATGTTCCCACTCCAAAATAAGAGTTTGGAAAGTCTTTCCTTGCGAGGTGCGAGGCTTCTTTAATCGGGTGCGACGCTTTATTTCTATGATTTACCGACCCATTACACCCCCGAGAGCAAAAACGGCCAAATCCCCTCGCTATGTCGGACTTACGAGCCTGAAACATTCGGCCGCATCCCAAGCACTTCCTGTTTTCACGCTTATGACGATTCATTTTGCTTTCCCATTCAGTGGATATCGATGTTCTTTTGAAAATGATCTTCCTTTTCTCTGTTCTTTATACTGACGAAAGTCCCCGCTCTTCCTCTGCCTGTTTCGTCAACTCACTCCAACTAATTTTTGCCCTTGTCTCAACCTCGGCATTTTGCGGAATTCCGATATGGGCTATTTTGTCGAACGCCATGATCTGATCCCGGAATGATGGTTTGATGATGTGGCGTATTTTTTTCTTTCCACTTCCGATGCTGGTTACAATCTCAGCGTGACCCGTGGCGATCTTTTCCAGGTGTTCCAAAAGTGCGGATCTCTCCATGACCTCTCTGGCCGCAACTCTGAACCAGTTCGGCGGACGACCGGCTCCCGGACGCGTTCCTCCTGGGGCCAATTTATGACCTTTTTTAAATGGTCTTCCTTTTCCGGGCATCTTATTTGTCCTCCGAGGGACTTGGCATTGATTCTGGCATTGATTTCGACTTCTTGGGCCTCATAAATCTGGCGCGTAATAGAATCGAAGTATCGACCTTCATGGCCCAATAAAATCGCATTATCAAAATCTATTTAACTGAATATATCTATACTCACTCTCAATACTCAATGACTATACTTATAAGCAGCTTCCGAACTATTGGGGAGAACATGTTCCGTGATTATGGGAAGTAAATTTCCCATGTTTGTTTTTTGGTATTTCCGAACTATGTGGATATTCTGGCACGACCCAATCACCACCTGCCTCAACCAGCCACTTCGGTGGCGCATGACAAATCGTGTATATATTTCGGTTACCGCTACGTTCTTTTTTAATTAATTCTCTACAGCAAAGTTTGTTTGTTGCGCTACTTATTGATTTATAGCTGACGCCAGATAAGACCGCGATAACATCAAGTTTTACATCACATACGTGTGTTTTATTATCCTGCAGAGCAACCAACACTCCGAATACTTTGGTTTCATTGCGAGACAAACTCGCCCAAATGTTTAGCTTCACTGCCCATGCAGGGAGTTGGCCAAATTTATCTGCCAGCTTGTTTATGCGTTCGTTGAGTGTGTTGTCCATGTTTTGTGAACCACCAATATATATCACGCTTATCCAAACAAAAACCCTCCACACCGTTAGTATAAACGTATTATGGAGGGCTGTCGTATATATCAAATGAGCTATTACGTCGTTTTGCGTATACCCCCGTCAGGCATTAATTTTTCAAATATTGTAGCGATACCATCGAATCTACCAAGTTTGCTCCGCTGTATGGCTCTTCGCAATTGCTGCTGAACAGCATTTTTGTCGTATTGCTTTACCCCTGCCGCTGTCAAAAGCTTGCTGATTAATTCATACTGAGGATACGTTGTTATATGCTTAAAATGATCTGCTAATAATGCTATTCCCACATCGAGTTTATTATCATAGCCCCTCCCTACATTAAGATCACTATGATATTTATTCAGCAATACATGAATTTCTCGTAACCTCCTGGGGATGTCAGAGTATTTTTCGCCAATTCCAACGATATATTTATCATTCTCCATTTCACTTTCACAATAATTAAGGAATGGTATTGCCAACTTATCAACATAATCGGCGATACGATTTAAGTCAATCTTCAGTTTACTGAGTTTTTGAGCTGCGGTATGCCCATGATGAATTATCGGCAACTCATCACACCACAACCAATATACAAATATCGCGACGATAACGTTGATATTTGCCTTCTTATCGGTCGCTTCTTTTAACGCATCATTCCAGATGGAATCTTCATAAACTTTCTTCAGTTTGATTTTTACACACCCCGGTAACCAATATTTTGACAACCACCAGTCACGGTTGTTAGCATATTTGCGTCTTTGCTCTTTCGCTATATGTTCTAAATCCGCCCAATTGTATGGAATATTATCTTTCATAACTACTTTCGACTTGGACTGACCCATTTATAACTGGACAGCTATTAGCATCATTTTCACCTTAACACCTCAGTTATACGCGTTTATTTTTGCATTCGTTCAATTCGGCTGCAATCCATCACAATCACACTGAGCCATAATGTATCGTATTTCCGTCGATGTATAGACTTGTCCAGAAATTAACTGGGGCAGACCAGTTCTATAAAGACACCTCCATCCCCGCCTCTTTTTCTCAAATCGCCTTTGAATCTTATCAATGACTTTGTCTTCGATTAAGCTCATAGATACTTTTTGAATACGGCATAAAACTGCTCTGCTGTTTTTAGCATCCACTCAAAATAATGGTGCGCCCACTCCACAGGATCATCCAAGGCAGAATCCGGAAGGCTTGTTTTAACCCAGCTGGCCTTTTTTTCTGGTAATTCGTTCCATTCAAGGGGTAGCCCCAACTCCTTTTCGATATTTACCCGGTTTTCATGAAACTTATGAAAGGTCTCTTTTGAATCTGGAATCCAAACCCAACAGGCCAGTATTTCTTCCTTCGTGTTGACCGAGAGGGAAATATAACAAGAGGAACTTCCCATGCTAATATTAAACCAGTGTTGTGGTGACGCCTTGCGAAGGCTCAGTATTGTCCCTCTCGCCATGCAGAACTCCTTAAATTTTGTCCAGTATTCTAGTTGAAGAAGTTTCGTTTCTGTCAATTCCCCCTTATTGGTAGCCCCACGCAAAGCTTTGACCCAATCGTTCGGTTTGGAAATGATCTGAAACTTGGGAGCTGGGTCTGAACCGCTAACGCTCCAAAGCTCAACCTTTACTAAGAAAAAGTTGACGTTTTCATCTGTCCGTTCATTGAGCCAGTCTATTGCCTGTTTATGCTCTTCCCGAATATCCTTGACCACCCATATCACGAAATGGGCATCATATCCTGCCGCATAGGTAATAGTTTTACCGAGGTGCTCATGATCCGTCATCTCTAGTTGATTCTCTATGATGACTTTTTCTCCAGTATCCTCGTCTTCAGCCAGGATGTCAACGCTGAAATTTCCTACGCCAGCCTCTGTTCGGATTGGTTTAATACTTAGACCAATTTCCTCACTCAAAAGAGTTAGATTCTCTTCTTGGGCCAGCCAGTTTGTAAAATCTACGGCTTCGTTTTTCCAAATACCTCTCAAATCTTTTTTTTCGAGTTTTCCAAGTTTCATATTCACCTCAATGCGGCTTGAATGAATCCCATGCTTAGATATTTATCCGGCCTCATGCGATGGGCCACTTGGGGATTAAGTCATCAATTTCAGCCATCAGCCGGATGGTGTGATGGATGGCAGCGACAACCTTTTGATAATGACGCACATCCTCGGCGGAAAGCTTTCTTTCCTTCCGGTCCTTCAGCCACTTTTCGCAGACCTGATAGCCGCCGATCTGGAACTCCCATATTCCCGATGGGATACTGTCAAAATATTGGGTTTTGTTGATATAAATTCGTTTTTTATTTTCGTCGTAAAAAACTTTCTCTACATCTCGGGAACCGGAAACGTTAAAAGCCGCGATGGGGCGGGAAAGGGCGGGGGATTCAAGGAGATGCAAGGAGGCCAACTCTTCGCCTTTGGCAGCTAAGGTTTTGAAAAGTTTCTTATCAGCCGTCAGAGGGACACGAGGAAAATCAATCTTGAGAAACTCTTCATATCGTTCCCGGTAGGTAGGGGAATGAAAGACGGCATATATGTAATAAAAAATCTCCTCGGGGGCAGGGATGGTGCCTAAACCCTCTTTGAGTTTCTTGAGAAACTTGGGGTTGAGATTGGGCTCTTTGCCAGTCCCAGCGAGCAAATCTCCCTGTTGGGGGTAGAGCCACAGGGGCGCAATCGCCATGATTCCTTTGTTGCTATAAAACGTTCTATTATCAACAACAGCGTTCGAAACACCAAAATGAGAATACCCTTCATTGAGAGCCACTTGCCGCATAAAAATGAGCGCGATATTTTTTTCCACAACCATGTGACGCATGACTTCAGGTCGTGGCCAATCCACCATCCAAGGCGTGAAATAAATGGAACGTTCATCGAAAGGACGGTAAAGAACCTTTTGAAATCGTTTCTGCCAGTCTTTGTCATCTCGAACATTTTTTCGTGCTTCAGGAAGCTTCCATCCTCGGGTGTCACCATCTTCATACTTATCGGAACCACATCCTTCAAAGTATTTCCGACGAATCTCTTGGTCTGAAGTCTTCGGATCGACAAACTCATTTATCCTGGCTTTCAGCTTCTCTTCGTCAAAATCAATAACAAAATGGTCCCGCGCCGTTACAATGCCGGTGCTGTTGACCGGAAAGATGTCCGTAATTTTCCAGCCCTGTTCATATTCCTTGCCCAACCGGTTGTCCTTGGGGACGAAAAAGTAGAACGGCGACTTTGGCGTTAGCTTCTTCCATTTCACATCTGGTAGGGCTTGCTGGGTCAAGACTTTATACTTCCCTTCCCGTGAACCCCACAAGTCGGCATGAAACACTTGAGCCGGGCCTTTGCTACTTTCTTGTTTGACGAAAATACCAACGGATACACCTGGCTGTATATCGAAAACATTTTTGTCCGGCGAACCATCGGGCGCGGTCTCTTTCTTATTTGAGTTGCCGTGGAGGTCAAGAATGTATATCTCGTCGAAGGAATTTATGAGGGATTGCCGCATCCCCCGAAAGGTGGGGTTGTCCAAATAGCCGTGGTTGGTAACGAAAGCCAAAACACCCTGGCCTGTTTTTTGGATACGCCATTGGCCGAAGCGAATGAACTTTACATAGTCATCCTGCAACCAAGTCTTACGTTCGCCAAGCGGTTTCCCGTCGATAACCTTGTAGTCCTCGATCAGGCCCGTAATCCATTCCCCCGTGTTAGAGGAAATCCCCGAATAGGGAGGATTCCCCAAAACCACCATGATGGGTTTCTCCCGCTTGATCTCGGCGGCCTCATGGCTTTCCTCGGCGATGTAGGATTCGTAAAGCTGTTCTGACTTCTTGACGGCCTCTTCCAACGTGTTGGTGAGATAAACCCCCAAGCGTTGGTTAGACTGAAAGCGATAACCTAAATCTTTGAGTTGCAGACCCAGCTTGAGATGAGCCACGGCGTAGGGGGCCATTAACAACTCAAAGCCGAAGATGCGGGGTAATATCTCCCGTGTCACCACATCATCCCAAATACCGCCCTGACCTTTGGCTTTAACAGCGTCGTGTATGGAGTTAATGACGGCGTAAAGGAACGATCCCGTGCCGGTAGCCGGGTCCAAAACGAATATCGATGGGTCCGCGAAACCGTCGGGGCGGTACAGAGCTTTCTTCAAAACATGGTCAACGGAACGGACTATGTAGCTGACCACAGGCGCGGGGGTATAAAAAACACCCCGCTTCTCCCGCAAGGCTGGGTCAAAGGCTGCAAGAAAGTCTTCATAGAAATATACGACGGGATCTTCCTGCCGTTTGGCACGTCCAAAGTTTTTCAAGATGGCGGCCATGTCCGCCCGATCCAGAAGACGCGCCAGGTCGTCCACAAGCCATGAGATATTCTCCGGCAAGTCGGCCCCAGCGATGCGGTCGAATACCTTCCGTAAAAATGGATTGGTTGGGGGGATGAGGTCCCTTGCGGCTTGCCGGGTGAATGGTTGGCCTGGTTTCGCTACCGCACGGGCGGCGAAGAGCCCGTAGGCGATGGTTTGGGCATACATATCGGCGAAGCCTTCCGGCTTAAGGTCCGGGATAAGCATTTTCTTGAACGCTTGATATTGTTGATGAAGCGGGCCTTCGTCCGGGGCGGCGCGGAAATCGCCCAGAATCAAATCTCGAACAAAATGCGCCATGCGGGCCATGCGGCGGGCGAGGTCATGGGGGCTAGCAACATCAGGTGCGCGATGGTCCAAAAAGGTGCGGAGCAATTCTTCCAGCACTTCGAGGCCTTTAGAATCAGGTTTTATTTTGCCGTCTCGGTTCGCCCGGCCTAGGCAAGCGGTCATTTTAATGTCTTCGTCCACATACCAGCGAAATTCCAAATAATTCGTTAGAATGAAGCTGGGTAATGCCTTTCGATAACGGAGGATTTGCTCGGACTTTTCGGCTTCGTCCAAGTCCTTCCCAACATCCTTTGTTTCGATGTATCCAACGGGAGCATTGTTGAGGAAGACGGAGAAATCAGGCTTTCCCGCCTCAGTAGTTTTCTTCGGCTCATTAACGGCGAGAACATCTTTTTGGAAGGATTCAAGGAAAGTCTTCAAGGCGGGGCGGTGGGTGTGTTCCGTGGCGTCGCCCCGTTCGAGGGCTTTCTCAATTTTCTTTATGTATGCGGTAAATGTTGTGTTATTTTTTCTCATTTGATCCCATCATAGAATCTGTAAAGTTGCAACCAAAATTGACCTCTGTTCTGTTGCGGTTAGACCTTGCTGGACAGGTGCTTCAGTTGTTTCCATGGTCACCTCCTGCCGCCAGTGCAAATTAAAGTGGGGCTGTGCATTTAAATTACGATTCCTCCCATCGCTTGTCCCAAAGTTTTAAAAATTGTCTACCAATTTCCCCCTCCTGCCCCTTACGCAATTCCGTAATGTATTTATTAAAATCCTCAATAACTGCATTTACAAACTTATTCGGATTGATTTGCAAGCGCTCGCCATTAAGCTCGACTATTTCTTTGTAGCCATGAGATAAATATACAAAACCAATAGTAAATCCCGTATGAAATAAACCATTCCTTAATTCCTTCCAAAGACGGCTAGTAATTTCACCCGAAACTCCCTTCAAAATGCGTCGAGCACTTTCTCGAAACCACTTCCCAGATTTATTTCGTGGCGTTTCCCGTCCTCGGCGATATTGTTCAATTCCCTCTATGTATGCCAACCCTATCGATAACGCTACATAATCAGCTGTAGATGGGCCATTTGCTATTTCTTTTCTTGCAACTTGTAAGAACCAACCCTGCATTCGATCTTCAAATACATTTACCTTCCCCTCAAAAGATGATCCCGAGAAACTTTCTTTGGTAATAATATTTTTAAATTCGTCCGAATCTTCATGCCATAGATATTTATCACTTACAATTAGCGGATCGGTAACCATATATTACTCCAATGTGCGATTATCCCCACAAAAACAAGGCCGCCAGTCCAACATCGTGGACTAATGATCTTCCCCCGTTTTCTTATCCAACTTCAAACCTATTAAATTAACATTATTATGGGATTGTTTTTGAGAATGCGTCAAGGCGTCATTGGCGTTATTTTTGCACCGATCCAAATAATTACCAGGCCCATCAGCACGCCTACTCCCCACCAGCCCAAAAAGTGAAACATGCAATACCCACTTAAACACAATCCGGCAAAAAACAAAATTACACCAATCCCATTCATTTTTTTATGCTCCTGTTTTTGTTCATCTGTTGCAGTTCAGATTTTAGTTGTCATTCGTGGTGTGGATTCCTATTTTAGCAGGTTTCACGATACTGGAAGGATGCTCGGTTGGCAATTGGTCCATTTTTGTGGAATGCGGGTAAGCTGCCACCGTTCTTACAACAATTTTGTGCCTTATCAATTCTGCTCTTCAGGCAATGAAATAATTTCCTGCGCCTGTATTGCTCCAAGTGACTCAATCATTGGAATTACAATCGGGGACAGTGCTTTTGTTGTCCTGGCGATTACGTCAAATATATTTTCTTCTTCTCTATCTTCACTTGTCTTGTCTTTTTGTTCTGGCGTGCTGTCGTTAAGCAAGGCAAGTCCGATTAGCACAAGCCCATATTCGTATTTTGCTTGTATAGTTGTAACGTCCGTAGCTTTTGCCATCTTAAGTTCGGAAAGTAAGTGAATATTGTCAATATTCACAAAAAAATCATACCCGTCCTCATCACTTCCTTTAACTTTGAGTGCGGAATAGTCAGAGAAATTTTGTTGCTCCCAGGAATGGCCCGTCCTCCCGTCCCTCGACACCTCAATAATGTCTGGCAATTCATAGCCTTCTGTCTTTTTTGCCTTGCCGCCTTCTTTATCTGAGGGGGGCAGTTTTCTTTTCCCACTCCCACCACTCCCCTTTATTAATGGCTCTATTACCTTTACATAAAAATCCTCAGCTATTGGACTAATTCTACTTATATCAGACACCTCACTTCGGAATTGAATAAGGTCCCCTATCTTTGAATTTTCAATCTTCACATTTAAATGCGCGTAGCCATTCCAAAGATTTACATCTGCGTATTCAGACTCTTTTCCATTAATAAATAATTTGAACGAGCCAGGGTCCTTACTTCTATCTAAGTAGTCATTTGAAGCGTCGGTTAGGAATTCAACTCTAAATTTACTATTCAGATGTGCTTGTTTTGGATTATCGTGCGCATACTTTTTTGTAAGCGTAAAACGTGTCGGAAATTCTTTACCCTTATATGCCACTTCATCTGCAACCGAAATGGGATTAAATGGATTTTGCAGTTTAAGCCCCTGGATAAATAGTCGTGAGAGTGTTGGTGAATTTTTAAGAATATCCTGCAATACGTCGATAAGCGGCTGCTGGTCATTTAATTTACTTTCAATTTCTTCCCTTCTTCGCCTTTCTTTTAATATTTTTAATCCAGGATGATTTTTTAAAACCTCTTCAAGTTCATTTTCGATTTCCGTTTTCAATGGGCATGTGCTTAATCTGTCACGACTATTCATAAATAAATCTTCCCTTGCCCTACCCTCAATTTCAGAACAGTCAAGGATTACAAGCACCGACTCCGCTAAATAGCTAAGCCCTACCCCTTTGCGATTGAAAAATGATTTCGAAAGGCATCCGTGCGTTTGGCCATTTACTGTAAATATTATTCCTTCGTCTTTTGTAAACTTTTCGTGTTTTCCTTTTTTGAAAACATAAATCGAGTATTTCATTTTCTGTCCACCAACTGTCATCGTTCCTGATGTCGGATAATTATCCTCAATATTATCGGAACGGTCTTCGTCCACACGAACAGATAATCCTGACAATACAGTTTCGAATGAATTCCCTGAATACCCCATTCTCCGCTCATATAGCTTTACAGGTAATGCGATATGTGGCATTAGCAAAGATAGTTTATTATAAAGGTCAAAGAGGATATTGGTCTTAAGTCCTGGCCCTATTTTATATTCAAAAAACTTGATATAGGTTCCCCATTGAATTGGCTTCCCATATGCATTTGGGTGGTCGCCTGGAAGGATTGGCAATTCGTCGGCAGGAAAGAAAAGAATTTGTTTCGCAGGGGCAAGATATTTATAGTTTGAACTTCTTGCGCCGTGAATAGGGTCTTCTCTACGGACAATAGTAAACCCCCAAAAATCTTTTGTTGGGTCGCCCTCATTTTCTGCAATTTTAGGATGTCTTTTTGAAATCACTAATTGAATATTTCTCTCACCACAAAATCTAAAAATACCTGTTCCGCCCATATTAAATTTACCTTGAACAAATGGGATTTTTAATTTATTTGATTTCCTTAACGAAAGAATTGTCTCGTGAAGCCTTGCGGGTGATTGGCCTTCTCCTTTATCCACAATTGCATAATTCGGATTTGTCTTCTGTCCAGTTGCAATAAACATAATATTATCTGCAAGTCGGCTCCTTTCTATTGCCTGCATGTTAGTCAACTTGCCATCAGTAATTTTGAAATATTCAATAAGCGCATCACTAATACTTTTGGGGGCTTCGGGACCTTCGGGATTTATATCTTTTTTTAAACATTCGGCCATTAGCATTGCGTCAACCGAGTTGATAATCTTTTCAACTATTGCAGATTCGGGCTTGCTTTGTTGGTTCCCAATGATGGAAAAATTTCCTTCGTCTGCTCCAAAGTATTGCCAGTTTTCCTGTTTGTCCCAATACTTTTCTTTCTTGAGGATATCAATGACTTCTTCTTCTGATTCGCATTGAACCAGCGTTAAACAGAGGTCTTTAAGTTGCATCATTTTCCCCTAAATATTTATTTGATAATAGCGGTAGGCACAGTAAATTATCCGACTTTAAAGGAATTGGCTGTGTCTAACGGCAGCTCAGCTTGCAGGATGATTATTCGTGGTGTGGATTCCTATTGTAGCACGTTTTGGATGGGATGAATCAGGAAACGAAATGATTTATCGGGGCATTGACCGATATGGAACCTTAATCAAAGGCTATGGGACTCCTTTCTCCCCTCCGTCCACCCCTCTGGGGGGCTATTTCGGGTGCAATTCCGGTGCACCGCTTCGTAGCACTCCGGGTGTCCGCCGCTGATCATTGACCAGACTACCCGGCTGGCAAGTTGGCGATGATCAGACTTTACAACTGTTTACAACCGACTTTACAACCAAGTGGTAAATATTGGGCTATATTGGTAACACTGGGGAAATGTTCTTCGACGGAAATGTGTGGTAGGTTTGACCTATATTTTGGTTAGCAAGCTAGCTTTTACCGTCTCGTCGTTCGATAGCCGCCCGTTTTTCAGGCGGTATCTTTTCATACATTTCGTTTACGTATTTGGGGTGGGAAATCATCTGATCGCAAATTGCGTTGACGAGGTCAAAAAGACGGTTTGCCGTGTCAGGATCATCTTTGAGATCAATTAAACCAGGATGCACCGCCTCATTTCCAATTACCCTCACAATGTCAAGTGCCTTTTGAACAAGAGGATTTAGCCCCTTTTTAACTAGTTTGGCAATGTCGTCATCAATGTTTTTGCCTTTCTCCCCTAGAGCAACACAAAGCTTTTGGACACAAAGCCGCAAAAGAGCTGCCGACCCGCGAGGAGAGAGGTTTAAGATAGCACGGGCCTCCTGGAAATCATCCGCAATCTCTAACGGCATGTCGGAGTTTGGGTCTGGCCCCATTCGTAGTGCTGGAAAAATAAGCTTGTCGTTGACCCAAACAGCAATCCGATTGCAATTGAAGCATACGCTGATAAATAAATTATGAACATTTGAATTAAGGTATTTTCCTGACGTTGCGTCTCCAATAAATGGTTCTCCAGTAGCCATTTTTTGCCAGTAACCCATCAATTTTTGCTTTATGTCTGCAGTAATATCAGATCGAGCTAATATATTATTCTTGGTTTCTTTGTCCATAATTCTTGGAACTCTGTGGCCTTCATTTAATGGATCGGCGCAAAGATTAGACCAGTGCTGAGTTGTGAGTGCTCCACAATGTGGGCAGTTAAATGCTGTTTCTTTTACTGATGGTGGAACATACTTAGGAGCCATTTTTTCTCCTTACGCCTCGAATGTATGCGATGGAAAAATTCCATTTTTATATATGCACCTAACGTCACTCCTGAGGCGCGGCCTTCGGAATGTCACCGACAGGAGGTTGTTGTACATTTTTTTGCTGCGCTGCCATCTCTCCAAAGAGAGCGTCAAATGCTTCTTGGGGGTGGTCAGGATGTTCCGTCCGCAGCCTTTCCATCAGTTCTTGAAAACCCATCATTGAATCACGAGCAGTGGCCGGATTTTGGTTCCACCGTGTGAACATTTCTACTTTGGGGCGCATGAGCTCGATAAACTCATAGTTTCTCTCAGCAATCTCGTGAACCATGTCCTCAGTGATGTGGTCGTTTGGTGCAAAGAAAACGCCGTCAATAAAGTCAACATAGAGCGAAGCGTTCTTCCTGTCGTTAGACTCCTGATGAAAATCAATTTGCTGCTCCTTGAAAGCCTGATGTTCGCGCTTCCAGTCTGATTCGTCACGTGCCTTCTGTTCTGACTCGCTAAGGGGAAGCATGTAGGCATTGGCGAAATTCTTGTCTTTGTGACTCGCAAGTTGTGACCTCATATTGCCGAGATCGACAGCATTACCCATGAGGTGAGCAGTAGTCCACCACCCAATGATCTCTGTCTTTCCGCATTCCTCAAGGGAAATCTGGTGCAGAAAGAGTGCGCGGCTGAAAGCTTTGTGAGCAGACAGGATCTTGGCCTCTCGAAATAGAGCCTCCGCATTTGTGTATGACAAGCATGCTCCATGCACAAGCTCAGAGAGATGAGTATCTTTGGGGTTGCCCGGATTGCTGTTCACTAATTCTCTCCATCACATAACCTATTTTAGCAGGTTTGGGATGTGATGAAGCACTGCGTGGCGAGATTTTTTGTCCAAATACTCCAGTCATTTCCGGTGCAACTTGGGTGCAAGTTGGAGGTGTAAACTGGTATAAATTGGTGAAACTTGGTGAAAGGTCTATCGACGGAGAGCGTGTGTGAGGTTGAGCAATTTTTCAATTAGCAAACCGCCGCCTTCAGCCGCTCGGCCATCTCTCCAGCAGAGTCTTCGGCCCTTTGGGCCGCTGCTGGCCCCCTAAACGCTGAGGCGCTGTTTTTGCGCCGAACCGGAAGCTTGCTTCCGCGGAACGCGTGTGGGTGCCATTAAATCTGTTATCCAACCTGCGGTGCCGCAGGCCCCGAAAGCTCTGCGATGGGGCCAGCAAAAATGTTCTTACCCTAAACGCTGAGGCGCTGTTTTTGCGCCGAACCCGTCAGGGCCACATGAATCTGTATCATATCAAATCTTGCCGACCTATTTGAACTCATACTTTTCAAGGCGTCTCCGCCCCTTCTGAACAGGCATTTCAGCAGTTTCCATGTGTTCCTCCTCTAATATACCTGTCCAAATCTTAACTGGGGCAGACCACCAAAAAAGTGCTACTTGTAAATACTACTTTATTAATTATTTTCACATCTATATTTAGATATGTTTTACATATCATATGGATTTTTCTACATTAAATAATGCTACATTAAAATTCCAGGGGTAATGAAATGGGAGGTTATGCAATTTCATTAAAGTCAATCCTATCAAATTTATCTATCAAGGACTTACTGCAGTAACAGCACGCTGGGTAGTTTTTCGGGGAAAGACATCCGCAGAAGCTCGTAGCCGATGCCGGCGGTGCCGACGAAGAGTGTGGGCGATATAGGCCCCGGCGGCAGGTGCGGATTGAAATGAAAATCGATGCCTTTGCGTTCGCTTAATAGTTGCGCCGCACCGGCGCGGGCCGCAACAATAAAATCATCTCGTTTCAGCTTTTCCCCCGCCGCCAGCAACAACTCCAGCCGCCCAAAATTTCCGCAGCATAGGTGGTCACAAGGGTGTTCCGGCACAGTCTTGAGCGCTTCAATGGCCGACAATGCGTCCCGTTGGGATTCCGGTCCCATGGCCAGCATGCCCAGACGGCTCAAGCCGATACCCGGCGAACCATGGCACCAAGTGGTCCACAAACCCATTCTCTTGTTGAACTCCTCGTCGGGACTTCCCTTCCAATAATTCTTTTCGGCGACGTAGAGCCGGCTTTCAAAGGCCACTCCTTCGCGGGCCCCCTGGGCGAACCGATCATCGCCGGTGGCGGCGAAGAGCCGCCAGAGGGCGTAAGACATGCCGGCGGCGCCGTGGCTGAAACCCGTGATGGGCACCGTGTATTTTTCATCGACCCATGCCAACAACTCGTCCTTCCAGGTGCGGCGCGCTGACAATATCTTTTCCCCGCAAAGACGGGCCGCGGACAGTGCAGGACCGCGGGGTCTGGCTTGGTCCAGGGCCAGGAGCGCAAGGATTGTGCCCGCTGACCCGCTGATGATGTCCAATTTTTTGTCCCGATCGATAATGGCCCGATCGAGAGCGGAAGCCAAGTTGTTTGCCTCTTCTATCAACGCGGGATCGTTCATCCACTCGCCGCAGCGGACGAACGAATAGATCAACCCGCCGGATCCCAAAATCCCGCCCACGCCCAGTTCGCGCGCCAGTTGCCGTGTTGTATCCTTCTCTTTGAGATAGGGGCGCAGCTTCTCCAAAGCTTCGTAGACCAGCGGACGAAACGTACAGTCCCCCGTCACATGTCCGTAGGCGGCCAGAAAGAGCGCCATGCCGGGCGCGCCGTTATAAAGTTCGTTGTTTAAGACTGTCAGCTTCATGCGCCGCATCTCGTCGTCGTAAGCGGGTTCGATCCACCAGGATCCGCCGTTGATCTTTTGACGCTTGGCGCGAATATCCAGAGCGATCTGTCTGGCGCGATCGACGGCCGCACTCGGGGGCAGCGGCGACGCGGTATCGTTCAGCCGGAGAGGCGGCGGCAGTTTATAGTCGGTGATGTCCCGCATGTCGGCGTGGGAATTGATGGCCTTGCGGGCAATCTCCATCTGGAAGGCGATTTTGTCTTCGTCCAGATTTTCCATGGAGGCGCGGGCGCGTTCAACACCGGATTTTTCGAAAAGGGAGACTTCGGCTCCCGCGAGAGTAAAGACGTTCCGTTCCGAGGGGATCGCGGAGAAGAGGGGGATATCCAACCGTTCCAGGGACTCGAGTTCTTCCCGGTAGAGAGGCCACACATCCCGGCCTGATTCTTCCTGCGTCCAACGGTCCGCCATGGATTCAAGGCGCAGACCGAAATCGACGCCGTCGCGAAGGCAATCCACGTCCAGCATCAGCCGGTGGACGATGGCATAGTTTTCCGTGTTGCGCAGAAGATACCGGACGGGCTGCCCGGCCAGGCGGGCCAAAGGTCCATCCGGCGCGAGCCACGCGGTCTTTTGTTCCGCCAGCCACCGGCCCATTTCCAAAAAGCCGGCGAGCAGATCATCCCGCCCCTCCAGGAGGCCGACAGTTCGGTCCTTGAGCCGGACGGTGTTGCGAAGGTCCTCTGTGTAGTCTTCATATTCCAATGTCATGTCGTCGGTGCCGGCATTTTTGAATACGGACCGACGTCCCCGGTTGACCATCCCCCCGGCGCCGCCGTGGTCGCGCTCTTCGCCGGCACCGGCATCCATCCATATGGGCAGAAGTCCGGTATCCAAAACGGAGCCGCAAAAAGTTTCGCACACCTGGTCGTGGACTGTCTTCAAAATAGAATGGGTCTGACGGTGACGTTTGAGTCCCTGCAGGAGCATTTCCACATCCACCAAGACCGGATAGTCGCCGTGGGCGATGATGTTTTCGTGGTGGATATCGCCGCCGCGCAGAACGTGCAAAACAGCCATCAAGTGGCCCACGCGACGGTAATAGGACCGGACGTCGTCCGGAGTGCGGCAGGGCGCGTTGTCCACGAACTCCTGCCAGAGGTAAGGATTTCTGGGAAGTTGACGGATGCGGTAAAGGGGAAGCGGCGGTCGGCGGTCGTTCATCCAATCGAGCAAACCGTCCCAAGCCCGCCAAAGGCCCGCGCCGCGCGGTTTATAAACAATGGCGGTGTCATCTTCAAAAACAAACCGCACCACGCCGCGGCCGTGATCGTGAGGATCGGACAGGTCAGCGTTCAACGATTTGACCTTGAGACGGCCCTCCATGCCAAAATGACTCAGCAAATCGTCGTAGTCTGCCTGCAGGCGCGTGAGACATTCGGCCATGGCCTCGGCGGATTGGACCGTCCATTGGCACAGCAGCCGCGCCAGGACGGGATAGTCCATAAAGAATTCGCACAGACCGACGCCTTGCAGGTGATCCATCATGGCGTCGTAGTGTTTCCGCGACGGTTTGTCGTCCGGTTGACGGAAAATATCATCCAGAGCGCCCCCGCCAACAGCTTTGCGCAGGGACAATTCGCGTAAAAGAGTGGGGGCCGCGCCCAAAACCGCCTTTTGCAGAAACTGTATTTTGAGTTGGTCCGCGGCGGATCTCGTCAACAAGGACAGGCCATTGGTAAGACTGTTCAGGCGATCCCAATACTCATCGGCAAATGGCAAGAGGAAGTCTTCAAAAGAGCGGGGAGACGGATCGGAAGGTGTGGAACGCTCGTCATAGCGGTCCAAAACGGACTTAAGCGTGGCGGTCCACTCCGGCAGAGATCCGTTTTTAGGGCGCCACTTTCCCAACAACCGCTCGGCGGTCTGGATTGTTAGCCCGTCCCAGGAAAGACGCTTGGCAAAACGGTCCGCCTCCCCCGCGGCCGACACGCGACGCCACAGTTCCAGGCGCTCCCCCACTTTTTCGGGATCCGCGGCGCCTTCCACAAAAGCAAAATCGCCGGTGATCCGCTCCCGAAAGGTGGCGGCACGACCGGCGATTTCCGGGAAAAAGTTGTCTGTTTTCAAAGTCACTTCGCGGGGAGCGCCGACCTGATTTAGATGGACCTCAAAAGTCGGTGATCATTAATAATCACAACACCTGGCATTGATCAACCGTACTGCTGCTACAATGGATCTTCTCTGTTAAACTCGCCCCGCCCGAGACTTTACCCAGGGCCATGTCGGACAATTCGCCTTTCCCCGGAACGGCCGGCAACACAAGGTGAACCACCGAGGCCGTGTCTTCCACCACCTTCACCTTTATCCCTGCCGGAAGCTTGGCTCCCAGCTCTTTTTCGATGGCGGCGTTGGCGTCGGCCAACAACGCTTTTCTAAAACCCGCGTCCGTCAGGGCTTTCTTGATAATCTTCTCACTGGCTTCTATTGCGTTCGTGATCTCAGCCATGGTATGTCTCCTCTTCCTTAAGCGATGTATCCCGCCCTCTCCTCGCCGACCTACTGCCTTTTTAGAACCCGCCCTTTTGCGGTAACTTCATCAGCAACTCTATTTCCCGAACCTTTCCCTCAACCGACGCAGCCTGACGTTTGGCTGTTTGACGAGGTGCAAGCGTATACTTTTGTCGAGAATGACACACCGCCGGAGACCTTCCCCAGGTCGGCCTCGGACAATCCCTCCTTCTTAGACGCCGGGGGCAAGACCAGATGAACTTGGGTGGCCGTGTCCTCAAGCGCCTTCACCTTGATCCCGGCCGGGAGTTTTACGCCCAGCTCTTTTTCGATGGCGGCGTTGGCGTCGGCCAACAACGCTTTTCTAAAACCCGCGTCCGTCAGGGCTTTCTTAATGATTTTTTCTCGTGCCTCTTTAGCGTTTTTGATCTCGCTCATTATCTTCTCCTCGTTAACTATTTGGCACTTTGCTTAAAACCACGCAAGGCACCGTGCTGTTCACGCACAGCGTTGAACCGCACGAATCGGCGCCGCCCGAGACTTTACCCAGGGCCATGTCGGACAATTCGCCTTTCCCCGGAACGGCCGGCAACACAAGGTGAACCACCGAGGCCGTGTCTTCCACCACCTTCACCTTTATCCCTGCCGGAAGCTTGGCTCCCAGCTCTTTTTCGATGGCGGCGCTGGAATCAGCCAACAGGGCTTTCTTGAATGCCGGGTCGGTCAGCGCTTTCTTGATGATTTTATCCTGTGCTTCCTTTGCATTTTCGATTTCGTTCATGTGTTTTCCCTCTTCTTAATGAATTCAGCCGACGCAACCGGGCGTATTGGTGTTTGAACTGACGCAACCATGTTGCTTTGTCGACGGCAGACCAAACCCGCCGGACACCTTACCGAGCTCCGCCTCGGACAGTTCGCTCTTATTCGTCGCTGCCGGCAAAACGAGGTGAACAACTTTCGTTGTATCCTCCAGCACATTAACTTTGATCCCGGACGGGAGTTTTACGCCCAGCTCTTTTTCAATGGCGGCGCCGGCATCGGCCAACAACGCTTTTCTAAAACCCGCATCCGTCAGAGATTTCTTGATGATTTTTTCCCGCGCTTCCTTTGCGTTATCAATTTCGGACATCAACTCCTCCTTTAGTTCGCAATAAATTACACATTCCCGTCAAGAACAGACCGTTTAACATTTACTGTTCGTGTTCGCCACACAGTAACCGGGCTTTGTTGCGCCGGCGGGTATGGTCATTTTATTGCCGCAATCGGGAATATTGAAACCGCCGGACACCTGGCCGAGCTCCGCTTCGGACAATTCCCCTTTTCCCGGCACGGCCGGCAACACAAGGTGCACCGTGTTGGCAGAATCTTCCACCACCTTCACTTTGATACCGGCGGGCAGTTTGGCGCCCAGCTCTTTTTCGATGGCGGCGTTGGCGTCGGCCAACAGCGCCTTTTTAAACGCCGGATCCGTCAGTGCTTTCTTGATGATTTTATCCTGTGATTCCTTTGCATTTTTTATTTCAGCCATTATATTTCCCCCCTTTTACGACGAAACGATCGTTTCGCGCGATAGTCGACAAACAACATCACCCGCCATATCGGGGTTAACAACCGATTGGGGGCCTACCTTTTTGATTCGTGCTCAACACTGAACCTGTGTGCTAAAGGAACATCCTTTCACCATTGTATCCATCTGGCCGCCGCCGGAAACTTTCCCCAGGTCCGCGTCCGACAGTTCACCTTTCTTGGGCGTCGCCGGCAGAACGAGGTGCACCATGTTGGCGGAATCTTCCACAACCTTCACTGTCAGGCCTGCCGGGAGTTTGGCGCCCAGCTCTTTTTCGATGGCGGCGTTGGCGTCGGCCAACAGCGCCTTTTTGAAGGCCGCGTCCGTCAGGGCTTTTTTGATGATTTTTTCCTGCGCTTCAGCGGCGTTTTTGATTCCGGTCATGGCGTCCTCTTTACCGGCAGGGTATCTTGGGGTCACCGGTGCAGTTGGAGCATTGAATCATCGGCGGTTTGGTGACATCGCCACCGATATTGCCGGAAAGACCGCAGCCGTCGCGTCCACCCGAGACCTTGCCCAGATCGTCCTCGGAGAGTTCCCCTTTTGAGCCAGCCATCACGGGCAACACCAGATGCACAACATTGGCCGTATCTTCCACCACTTTTATTTGAACGCTGGGCGCCAGCTTGAGTTCCTTCGCGATGGCGGCGTTGGGGTCGGCAATAAGCGCTTTCTTGAATGCCGGGTCCATCAACGCCTTTTTAATGATCTTATCTTTGGCTGTCTTGGCATCTTTGCTCTCACTCATTGTATTCACCTCGTCCTCAACATTTTTTTGCCGTATTTTCAACGCAGATGCCGGATATCTTGGTGTACAATTTGGGGTCGCCCGCCGGCCATTGCGAAACGCCGCAGCCGCCGGTGCCGCCGGAGACTTTCTCCAGATCCGCGTCACCCAGCTCGCCCTTGGCGGGCACCGCCGGGAGCACCAGGTGCACCGTATTGGGTGCGTCTTCCACAACCTTCACCGTCAACCCGGCGGGAATCTTCATTCCCAATTCCTTTTCAATAGCGGCGTTGGGGTTGGCAATAAGCGCCTTCTTGAACGCCGGGTCCGTGAGCGCCTTCTTGATGATTTTGTCTTTCATTTGTTCTTCAGCCATTGGTTTCTCCTTGTTTGAGTTATTGAGACTGACTTTCAAAGTAGCCGTAAGTCGAATAGACGTAATTTTTCGCGTTCGTGAACCGGCCCGCCTCGAAATTCATTTTGATGTGGGCGAAATACAAGCCGATGTATCCTTCCTGGCCGGTAAAATCCGTCATGGCCGACAACACGGGCGGCCAGGATGCCGGGCTTTTCCGTCGAGAATAACCGTCACCGATCCCCGCCAAGAGTGTCGGCCACCGCGCATCCACCAGCCCGCGACGAGACGCGTCCTCAAGAGGGCCGCGCCAGGCGCCGGGCGCGTCCATGGCGGACGACGTGAGATAGTATTCCAACCCCACGCGCGGCGAGATCCCGCCATAAAAATCCAGGGCCAGGGCCACCTGTTTCACGTCAGGCCAGCGAGGCATGTCCGCCTCCAATCGTGCGACATCGCCTTGCCAGCCGATGCGCCGCAGATAGTCGGGGATCTTAGTCCAGTCCTCAAACGTGATACACCACCGGACGGCCAAACCGTCCTTCATATAGGAGTAGCCGGTGCCGTAAAGATGGGTGTGGTCCGGAAAAACCTCATAACACCGTTTCAGGAGATCTTCCGTTCCGACCGGGACATCGCCGCCGGGCAAACAGCCGGCGGTATGGCGGAATGATTCCAGATAACGCGCAAAAACCGCCTTGGCCTCCCCGCCCGTTCCGCCGATCATGTCATTCATGGCGAATCCCACGCGCGGGACCGCCTCCCCGCCGCCGGAACTTAAATCGAATTCCAGCCAGAATCCATCGTAGAGGCTTTCGCCCCTTTCCCGCCAAAGGCCCATTAATGTCTTCACGGAGCGCCACACGGGCGAATCCACAGGGACGTCGTCGGCCAGGGTGAGCCCTTCTCCGGGCCGGAAATAGCACTGTAGGTCCACTTCGGGTTCGGTCCCCTTCAACCAGAATTCATAAACCACACCGTAGGCGGGGGGCAGAGCGTCCATCAGTTTTTCCAGCCGCGCGAAATTTTTCGCGGTCATCAGTTCCGGCGGAAATCCCGGCCGCACGGTGCGCAGGAAATCCCCGAGGCCCGCTTTGGTAACCATTTCACACTTCATGAATTTCCTCTCCCGACCGACGGTCACAACATCTACATTAAAAATTCAGCGTCTGTTACTGCCCATAGCGCTTGGCAATGGCTCCGATGGCCAATTCGTAGGCGGTGATGTCCCGCCGGAGAGTGGCGCGGGCGCTTTCATAAGTGCGCTGGGCCTGACTTAAATTGTCTTCACTTTGCAGAACGCGGAACGAATCCACCAACCCCAGTTGCAGGCGTTTTTTCTCGCCGTTCAACTGGCGCTGGGCCAGGTCCCGCGACCGCGCGGCCTTTTCCAGGCGCTCCAAACTGTAACGCACCGCACGCACGGCCGTCCGGACGTCCTGACGTATTTGATTTTCCACCGTTAAAAGAGCCAATCGGCTCTGGTCGCGAGCCGAGACAGCGGCGCGATAACGGTTCCGGTCGGTGCGGTTGCCGATGGACTGTTTGAACGTGAGGCCCAGGGTCCAAAATTTGGATTTTCGGTCGGCGGCATCGCCGAGGGAGTCGTCCAAATCCTCTTTGCCGCCGGTTTGCCGGCTTCCGGTCCCCCCCGCGCTGCCGGCCAGATCCAGGTTGGGAAGAATCATGTTTCTGGCGGATCGGCGGGACGCCTCCGCCTGTTTCAACCGGTATTGCGCGGCTTTTCGGTCCAACCGGGTGGAGAGCGCTTCCTCCATCAGCTTGTCTTCGTCCAAATTCTGTGGGGTCTGCAATTCGTCGGAGGTGGTGACAATCGACAAACCGTTGCGTCGAAGTTCCGGCAGGGCCTCTTCCCCATAGACCTGGAACACCAGGGCTTCCATGGCATCTTTCCGTGCTTGTTCCGCGTCGAGCGCGGACACCTCACGCGCCGCCACGCCGCTTTCCGCCGTGAGCACGTCGAAATCGGACATCAATTTAAGAGCGTTCATTTTTTTGTTGCGGTCGTACATTTCCTGCGCGGTGTTGAGCGAGTCGCGGGAGACCTGTTCCAAATGCTCCTTTTCACGCAGCGTCCAATAGGCGGTTTCAACGGTGGCGATGGTGGCCTCCATGGCGCGCCGCGCATCGGCTTCGGCGGCCATTTGGCCCAAATCGGCCCGGCGGGCCGCGGTGGCCGCGGACCCGAAAGCCAGACCCTCCAGCAACGGTTGGGAAACCGCGGCATACACGTCCGACGTATAGCCGGGAGATTGGGGCGTGATTTCCGTCAAGGTGGAACGCGCTCCCAACGTGAGCCCGGTGCCGAAGGTGAATTGTTTGCTGAGCGCCACGTTGGCGGTCCAGTCCCTGTTGACCGTGGCGGGGCTTGGCAACAGGCCCGGTGTGGTGACCAAGCGGGACTGCCGCGATTCCCCGTTGAAATCCGCGGACAAAGCGGGATCAAATTCCCCCGCTGCCGCGCCGCGATCCGCGCGCGCAACAGCCAAATCCAATTCCGCGCTGCGGTAGCCGAAATTGCGTTGAAGGGCGGTGCGCACCAACGCCTCCACTTTGACCGGCGTGCCGGAGGAACTCCTCAACGTCCATTCCGACGATTTTAATACGGAATCGCCGGCCCGACACAACACCGGTCCCGCAATCAATACGCCCGCCAAGAGGATGCGGCGCCGAAGAGTGTTCATGAGTCGGCCACCTGCCGCAAAGCCATTTCCTTGAACAAACCCGGCTGTTGCACCAATTCCTCAAAAGAACCCTGTTGGACGATTCTCCCTTTTTCCAAGACCAAAATGCGGTCGGCATGGCGCACCGTGCTCAGCCGGTGGGCGATCACGACCCGCGTGACATGCATTTTGTCCAGACTTTCCGTCACGATGGCCTGGGTGCGGTTATCCAAAGCGCTGGTGGCTTCGTCGAAATAAATGGATTTGGGCGCCCTCACAAGCGCGCGGGCGATGATGATGCGCTGCCTCTGCCCGCCGGACAAGGTGGAGCCGCCCTCGTTGACGACGGTGTGCATGCCCATGGGCATCTGGCGGATATCGTCGGCCACGCCCGACATCTCGGCGGCGCGCCAGGCGTCGTCTTCCGTCAACGGCAGACTGCCGATGATGTTGCTCAAAATGTCACCCGACAAAAGGCGGCCGTTTTGCAGCACCACGCCGATGTGACGGCGCAGGGAAGCCACGTCGTATTTGGACAGGTCTTGTCCGTCGTAATAAACGGCGCCCACTTCCGGCGTCTCAAATCCCAGAAGCACGCGCATGATGGTGGACTTTCCGCTGCCGGACTGGCCCACCAGCGCCACGAACTCGCCGGGTTTGACGCTGAAACTGACGTCGTCCAATATCTTGGGCCCATCCGGCTTATAGCGAAACGTCACGTGGTTCATATCGATGCGGCCCTGGGGGGCCCGCGGTTGGGGTTTGGCATTGCCGGTTTCCGGCAGAGCGTCCATGATGGGACGCGCTCGCTTCCATACGGGAACGATGTTCACCACCTCGAACGCGGTGGAACTCATGGAAATGGCTGACGCCAAAAACAAGGTGAAGGCGGTATTAAAGGCCACAAAGTCCCCCAACCCCATGGACGTTCCGGAACGCGCGGAAGACACATCCACCAGCCAGTAGATGACAAGACTGGAAAACACGGGCAAAACCGCATTGAAAACCTGCATCAGCCTATCGTAGGCGGCGGCGCGGTTGTTCAACTGTTCCGCGGCGGCATAATGTCGGCTCCAGACGGCGAAACCGCGCCGCTCCGAGGCGCTGACCTTCAATTTGGCGATGCCGCCCAGGAGTTGAAACACGAGCCCCGAAATTTTCCCTTCCAACGCGCTGATATTTTCCCGCACCTTGAGCGACAACCACAAGCCTGTGCCATAGATCGTCACAGCCACCGCCACGATCACGCAGGCCCATAACGCCAAGCCCGTGCTGAACTTGAACAACAAAACAAAATTAAACAGTCCCGTCAGTCCGCCGAAAATCGTGCCCAGAGTGGCCACGCCCAACACCTGCCGGATCACGTTGATGGCCCCGACGCGCTCGGACAGATCTCCCACGGTGAACTGTCGGAAGAAAGGGGCCGGCAACCGAAGTAATCGGTCCCAAAGGGCCGCCTGCACGCCGCTCTCCCATTTGGTGTTCAGCCGGAGGGTGGCAAACCCCTGGGCGATGTTGAACAGACCCGTGGCGGCGGCCGCCGCCACCAGGGCGACGGTAAATTGCACAAGGTCGCCTCGTTCCGCGTTGGGAATGACGCTGTCAAAGAGGCGGCCGGTCACCAGCGGCGTTACCAGCCCCAACAGAGCGCTGGCCACGGCCAAGGCCGCCAGGGCGATGGCGTCGGACCGGCCCTCGGCGCCGATAAAACTGACGATGTCCCAAAACGAAAGTTTTCTATCCGGAAAAGGTTTGTAAAAAACATAGGCGAACGGTTGCAGATCTTTCAGAGTTGCACGGTCGGCCGGACGTCGGCTGCCGTCGGCGGGATTAAATATTTCGTAGCGGCTGCCGGAAACCGGCAACAGGGCCACCGGCACCGCCGCGGGAGCAGCGGCGGACTGGGCATTTTCCTCCGCGCCCGGGGGAGAGAGAAGTCCCAAAAGGGGTCCGCAATCGTTCAGCCACCAGTCGCCCCGCAAAACCACCCGCCGGAATTTTATGTTGCAGGTGCGGCAAATGTCTTCGATCCTAAAACGAGCATCCAAGGGATCCGGCGATGGCGCCGGCTTGGAGAATTTAATGCCCGCGGCGCGGCCCACGCTCTGCAGGGCGGCAAACAAGGCGTCGTCATCGACGACCTCGGCGTCCGTGGTGGAGGTGATAATATCGGCCAGAGCGTTCAAGGCTTTTTGATAGAGCTGGCCATCCTGCGACAATTTGCGCGCCAACCTCTCCTGGTCCCGGGTTTCCGTCGTTTTAAAAAGATGCGACGCGTGTTTCAGCAATAAAGTCTGGACTTCGTTCACCAACGCGGCGCTGAAAGGACCTTCCTCCAGACGTTTACAGGCATTTCCATCGGACGCAAAAAAAGCGCCGACGGTCCGCGCATAGTCGCGCACCGCGTGTTTTATGTCGTCGTTCGGCTGGACCAAAAGGCTTGACGTCGTCCGGGCGTCCCATGTCACGGCGCGGGTCCCCAGTCCGCCGACCGCCAACAGGCCGAGACCGTCTTCCGTCGAGTGGGCGCCGAAAAAAGCTTGTTTCGGTCCCGCGGTGATCAGATGTTGGCGCGGACCTACGGGAACGCCCTTTTCCATCTTCACGGCAAAAATGTCCACTTGGCCGCTCTCCACCACGAACAACACGCCGGGCTCCAACAGGGGCAACGGCCGGTTCCCCGCCAGTTCCAGTGCCTCTCCTTTCGGGATGGGATGTTCGGTCATGGTCATTCCGCGATCAGCCGGGCGTAGGGACCGTCGGCCTGGTTTTTAAGTTCGTCATGCGTGCCGCGCTGCACGACTTTGCCTTGGTTCAAAACAATGATCTCGTTCGCGTCCCGGATGGTGCTGAGGCGATGAGCGATGATGATGCAGGTGCAACCCCGGCGCCGCAGGTTTTCGTCGATGATTTTCTCCGTCACGGCGTCCAGGGCGCTGGTGGCCTCATCCAGCACCAGCACGCGCGGGTTCCCGACCAGGGCCCGGGCGATCTCGAGACGCTGGCGCTGTCCGCCGCTCAAGTTGGCGCCGCCTTCCTCCAGAACGGCGTCGTAGCCACCCGGCCGGGCCACGATATCGGCGTGGATGCACGCGTCCCGGCAGGCGCGGATCAAATCGTCTTCGGAAACGGTGGCGTCCCACAAAGTCAGGTTGTCGCGCACGGGGCCCTCGAACAGCACGATCTCCTGGTCCACCAGCGCCACCGAGTTGGCCAACGTATCGCGTGAATGTTCGTGGCGCGGTCTGCCGTCGAACAAAACCTGTCCTTCCCATGGCGCATACAACCCGGACACCAGTTTGGAAATGGTCGATTTCCCGCAGCCGGACGGCCCCACCAACGCCACGCGCATCCCCGGCTGCAATGTCAAATTGAAGCCTTCGATCAGGCCGGGTTCCAAGCGCGAGTAACCGAACGTCACGTCTTTCAATTCCACACTTCCCGCCAGCTTGGGGGCCGGGGGCTCCGCTCCGGATTGGCCGGTCCCCGTCGGATCGGCGGGATATGCCAGCACGTCGTCCAGGCGGCTCATGTCGCCCTCCACTTCCTGAAGGGAACTCATCAACGACACACAGCGATTCACCGGCTCGATGAAACTGGCCATTAAGCTTTGAAAAGCCACCAGCAGGCCCAGAGTCAAATGCCCCCCCATGACGCGCCATCCGCCCAGGGCCAAGATCGCCGTCACCGTCATCGCCTGAAGAAAAACAGGGATTTGAGTAAACGGCAGGGTCATGGCTTCCATGTCCTGGTTGTAGCTAACGAGTTTCGCCTGGTGCCCGGCCCAGACGGCGAAAAAATCGGCTTCACTGCCGGTGGCCTTCAGGGTTTCAATGGCCTGCAATCCGCCCATGGTCACGCCGGCCATTTTGCCGTGTTCGCGCATCAGCCGGCGGTTTCCGTCCACGCGTTTCCTCTGCACGGCACGGGCCGCCAATACGTTCACAACCACGGCCCCGACACCCACCAGCGCCAAAAACGGGTCCATGAAAAACATCAACAAGCCGTAGAACACCACCATGACGGCGTCGATGGCGCCGCCGGTGATCTCTTCCGCCAGCAAATGCGCCAGGCGTTTGCCGATGGCCACGCGCCCGGCGATGTCGCCGCTGTATCGTTGCGAATAAAAAGCGACGGGCAACCGCAGCACGTGCCAAAAAAACGTCCCGGCGCCCGAGATGGAGATCTTGGTCCGCAGCTTTCCCAAATAATATTTTTGCAGCCAGGTCAGCGCGCCGCGCAAGATGCCGGTGAGCGCCAGACCGAGCAGAAGCGGGCGCAGCCAGTCCTTCATGCCGTTCACCAGATATTCATCGACGAACAGACGGCCGAAGGTGGGGATGACCAGTCCCGGGATCACCAAGGCCAGTCCCGCGACGATCACATACCCCAGGGCTTCCCGTGACGATTGAATGCGTTTTTTGAGCGCCGGGATGATGGACGGTTTTTTGCCGCCCTTTTTGAAGTCCGGCCCCGGTTCGAAGGTGAGCACCACGCCGGTGAAACATTCGTCGAATTCCGTGTCGTCGACGGTGCGCGGCCCGGCGGCGGGATCGTTCAAAAACACTTTACCGGCGGCCATGCCCTCGACCACCAAAAAGTGGTTGAAGTTCCAAAACACGATAACGGGCAGTTTTGTTTCCCTCAGCTCGGCGGGTTCTTTTCGATACCCCTTGGCTTCAAGACCGTAACCGCGCGCCGCCACCAAAATATTTTTGGCGTTGGACCCGTCGCGCGACACGCCGCAGGCCAGGCGCAATTCTTCCAGCGGAACGTATCGGCCGTAATAGCCCAAGATCATGGCCAGGGACGCGGCGCCGCATTCCACCGCTTCCATCTGCAATACGGTGGGGGTGCGCGTTCTTTTGATGGAGGATCGTTTCGGCGGGATCACAAAAACTACAACCCCAGAAGGCTTTTCAAGGCGGGAATCACCAAAACGATGGGCCGCTCTTCTCGCGTGATGATGCGGATCGTGCACAATGTTCCGGCGCTGATTTTTTCTTTGGGTCCTTGGGAGGAAGACCACCGATAACCGCTCACCGTTTTGGGGTCCTTCGTCAGAGTCGCTTTGATGATGTAGGGATCGCCGGTGGAGGTGAGCTCCTGGTTCAAAAGATGATTGTGTGTCAGGTTAAAGAGCGCGTGTGTCCTTGCCGGAAATTCCGACACGTAGTTCACGGTGCCCAGGATGGACCCGAATTCCTCTTTTTTGAAGGTTGTGGGCGAGACTTGAACTTTCATCCCGACTTTGGCCTCATTCCCGACGTTCGGGATAAAGGCCACGGCATTCATTTCCGCATCGCTTTCGACGTAAGTGAACAAGGATTCTCCCTTGGGGACCAGCGTGTGCACCATCGTCAACACTTCCACCACCTGCGCCGCCGCGGGGGCGCGGACCTCGGACGCCTTGACCAATTGATCTTCAATCAACTCCAAACTCAGCCGAGCGTTCGTCAGATCATCTTGGGCGTTCCGGAGAGCTTGCTGAGTATTGTCCAAATCGTCCGACGAAATCAGCCCCATCCGCAAAGCCTCTTTTTTTGAAGCGGCCAGCTTTGTCAACGAAGCCGTGCGGGCCTCCAACGTGCGTATTTTCGCCTCCAACTCTTTGCGAGAGTTGGCGATTTTTTCCCGTAAATCCGGCTGTTCCAGATGGGCCACCACTTGCCCCGCCTGGACGACATCGCCCTCCTTCACCAAAATGTCCGTCACGAAACCACCGTCGGGAGCGTACACGTCCTTCACACCGGTGGGCGGCATGATGATGGCCCGGCCCGTAATGGTCGTCGGCAATCGGCCGAATACGGACCATAAAAGACCCAACACCAGCAGCCCGCAAATGGCCCAAAGCGCCAGCCATCCGCGCGAAGAGGTCACCTGCATCAGTGTGTCGAGTTGTTCGGGAGTGGAAAGCTTTTCGAGGGAACTTTTGCGGAATATTTGGGATTCGGCCATGGGGCACCTACCTGGGAGTATAGTTCAAATTATCGGATGTATTTAAATCTGTTGTCCAATACCGGGCAAGATGAGACTGCTGACCGTCTCTCCAATGTATCGGATTATACTACAGTATCGAGTGTCTTTGATACATTGGGCTCTTTGAGAAACCCTGGTTTATATTCCGTACCTCAACACCAGGCCAGGATCACTTTCCCATACCTCTCAAGCAGGCCGCAAGGCAATGGCCGATCGTCTTCAAACCCAGCGAGCTGTTCGTAAAACGATAGGTGATCGGCACTTCGGATATCGTCAGCCCCTTCCCGTAAACAAGTTTCGCGCTTTCAAATAGAAAATCGAACGACCGGCTCTTCAGCTCGGATGACAACAACACATCCACCGCCTTGTTCGAATAGCGCCGAAAACCCGACGGCAAATCCTTGAAATACCTTCTTTTGAAAACGCCGGCGGACCGATCAAGGCCGATGTTGTAGGCGAGGTTGGCGCAAAAACTCAACATTCGTCGCCACACCGGAACACCTTCCCTCTTGACCCTGCAACCGATCAGAAGGTCGGCCTCCGGATGGTTCATGAACAGGGGGATCTCATCGGGATCGTGGCTCATTCCCGCATCCAACGTGATGACATATCCATATCCCTTTTCCTTTGCGTAACGCATTCCGCTCAGGATGGCCCCCGGAATGTTCGTGTTCTGACGGTGCGTGATGACATGGATGGCGCCGATCCGGCTCAGAACCAGCGGTGTGGAATCGGTGCTGCCGTCATCGACGACGCACACGTCGGCGTGGGCGCGGGACCGAACGGCCACGCGTTCGATCGTCTTTTCCTCGTTATGGGCGGGTATCACGATGAGGAAATCGCGCCGAGTCATCCGGCCTCGCCCGATCGGAGCATCGTTTCAGCCATCCGGAGGTCCTCTTCTTCATTGATATTCACATAACGGGAACACACCGGGAAAGCGTCGACCCGATGGTTATCGTCGATGACGCACTGAATGAGGTCCGGGAACTCCTTCTCGTTTCTGGCGGGGTGGATGGGCGTAAAATCGATGTAATCCAAAATCCCGTTCTTAAACACACCATTGCCCGTTCCCATCATGTTGCCGAAGGGCGTGCGGGGCTTTTCGACGAGCCGGAGGATCCGGCCGGTTTCATCGCATTTGAGCGCGTAGGTCTTTTTTATGTGCTCCTTCTCCGGGGCGGGCGCCACGCCGCATAAACCGAACACATCCCCCTTCAGGAATTCATCCAGCATGGGCTGGTGACGGGGCCCGATCAGGATCTCGTCGCCCAGAAAAAACAAGAAATCCCGGTCAGCCAACGCTTCCCGGGCGCATCCGATGGCGTGGACGACGCCTTTCTGTTCCGCCTGTAAAATATATTTCAGGCGTTTCCCCTTATATTCGTTCCCGAAATAGTTGATCGTCTCCTCGGCCCGATATCCCACCACCACCACGATCTCGTCCACGGCGCCGATACCGGAGGCGCTATCGAAACTGTATTGGATGACCGGCTTTCCGTCGACCGGGATCATGCATTTGTTCTTCGATGGATACCGGATCTCCAACCGGTGGCTTTTGCCGCCCGCCAGGACCAACGCCTTCATTTCGCCCCCACGAACAGCTTTTTGTTCTCTTGGATCCACTCCACCAATCTGACGATGCCCTGCCGCGGAGTGATCCGCGGTGACCACCCCAGGGCGGCTCGCGCTTTGGCGACGTCACAGACAAAATATCTCAGATCTCCCAATCGATCCGGGGCGTGATCGACCCGGATCTGGTTGCCGACGATGTCCCTTAATATGTCCAGACATTCCAGAAGGGATAATGCGTTCGGCGCGCCACCGCCGATGTTATAAACACCCGCTTTGCGTGAAACATAGAATGCATGAAATGCCTCGCACACGTCCGTGGCATAGACGATGTCCCTGACCTGTTTGCCCGATCCGAACAGCGTGATGGGTCTTCCCAGAACGCCGCTAATGGCGAAATGAGCGACCCACCCGTGATCCTCTCCGCCGAATTGCCGCGGCCCGTAAATGCCCGTGAGCCGGAAACTGGCCGCTTCAAGCCCATAGGTGTCTATATAGGTCTTCACGTAGACGTCCGCCGAGGCCTTCGACGCATGAAGCGGGGTCAGAACACCGCCCAGCGTGGGGTGATTCTCGTCGATATCGGGCGAACCCCGGAGATATCTCTTGTCACCCTCCTTTAAAGTGTCGTTGATGGCGTTGCCATATACATGGACCGTCGCGCACGACGCCACCGGCACTGTCAGTCGCCGGGCCGCCTCCAACACGTTGAAGGTGCCCATCACGTTGGTGGTCATGTCCAAACGTGGATCCTCACAGGAGATCGTCATGGCGGGCTGAGCCGCCGTATGGATGATGTAATCGCATCCATGGGCGTGATCGACCAGCTCCTCATAGTTCCTGACATCCGCCGTCACCAGTTCGACGCCGATCCCCCGGAGGTGGTCCGCGTTGTGGCGCCTGACGTCATCGGTCCGATATCCCGTCCGGTTCAATTCGTGTTTCGTCATGTTGTCGTAAGAGACGACGGCGTCTCCCCGCTGGACATAATATTCGCAGACATGCGACCCCAGGAACCCGCATCCACCCGTCACGAAGACTTTCATTTCAAGAGTTCTCCATAAAGACGCTCGCTTTTCTTCACCACAATCATCCCGTTCAATCCCCCGATTTCATCGACAAGACATGGCCGTATATCGCCGACAGGATGGCCAGGTTGGAAAAAAACAATCCGCCGATCTCATCCCATCGCAAGGTGTCGATGTATAGGCTCACGTTCGATAAAATCATTGAGGGTAGTATGAGCAGGCCGATGACGGAATACTTTAATAATATGTTGTTCTTATTATAAAACAAATAGCACAAGAACACCTGATAGAAGGGAAGATAGGCGAAATAGTGCGGCCAGGAAGTGTAGACAAGGAACGGGGAGGCGGTGAATATCAAACCGAACGACAGCGTGGCTTTATGTTTAACCGGGTTCTTGTCGATCCAGGCGATCAGGACAAAATTAATGACAGCGACAAGGAACCCGGCGCCAAGCAAAAATATGTGGGAGACGCCCCCGACAGGCCGACCGATCAATCGGTCTACCACATGGATGAAGTAATTCGAGCCCGGATGGGTCTTCATCCAGGTGTCCATGGAGGTCGTCAGCAACAGGTTCGTGCATTTCCAGAAGTGGATCGATTCCCCGATCCCGAGGACGACGGCGGGGACAACGACCACCAAGATGAATAGCATGATCAAGAACGCCTTGATGAGGCCGATTTCCCTCTTATAGACGAAATAGAGGATGAAGATGACGGGGTAGATCTTCAACGACGCGGCCAACGCGATGAACAAGGCCGCCCATCTTTTCAAATTCAACTGATACAGGAAAAGCGAGCAAAAAACGCACAACATCGCCAGACAGCTCATCTGTCCCCACACAAAACCATGTATCAGCGGATAGGATAATATCGCAAGGAACGCATACAGAACGCCGGCCGTCCGCAACCGTGTCACCCGGAAAAGGGCGTATCCCGGGATGAGGCACATGAGCCCGGTCACGATCGTTTGGAACATCCCCCAGATCAATACGGCTTTGCCGGGTGACATCCGCGAGAACACTCCCAGCCCGATGGCCACAATGCTGGGATAGAAGAACCCGTGGGAGGGAGTCTTATAGACGAATATCTTGCGCCCCGTACGGTAATAGATGTCCGTAAAATCTCCGAATATCCCCCCCGTGGAAATCACACCGTTACCGATGGAACCCAGGACAGCGCGCCACGTATTGTGCAGTAAAAGATAGTGCGCGGCCAGACCCAAGAGGGCCAGCCCGGCGATCATCAGGGCATATGACAAATATTTGTCGATATTTTGCTCATTCATCAGTCGTCGTTTTTTCCCTATCAGGCCGGAGGACAATCCGATACAACCGGATGGCCGGTGTGCCGTTCCTGTCGTTGATCTCATGCTCCAGCTTGAAATCGAATACTTTCCTGCATTCTTTGAAGAATTCCTGATTTTGCTCCCTATTAAGACAAGCGCTGACGGATTCCGCAACGATGACTTTCTTCTTTTTGGCGGATTCTATGAGCCTGTCTTTTTCTTTCTCCCAATCCCGGAGAGAATACCCCATGTTCAGGACCTGGATGCTTCCCGTATGGAAAAAGTGAATATGCTCGCCGATCCCGGGGGGAAGAAGGACCGCCATCCGAGTGTCTTTCAATTGCGCCTGATTCAGCCAATCCATCAGATCATATATCGAATCCGTGCTCGCCCCCATGGCCCCGGTGGTATCCAGTTGCCGGCGGAACTGTGCATATCCCCGCAATTCGGACCCGACCAACACCCCGATCAATAGGGCGGCGACCACAATCCTCATTCGTTCTCGTCGAAACCATTCCACCATATCAACCAATGCGCCGGCGACGATAATCTGGGGGAATGGATAAACGACGAATGAATAAAACCGCGAGTTCGGTATGACGCTGCAGATCGCATAAATGATAAAAAACATCGCCAGGATGAAATAAGCCCTTCTGACCCGCGGGAGCTCGTTATATCGATAGACTCGGCAGATCCACCACGCGATGGCCGCCCATAACAGACAGGGAAAGACGGGATCGGGAGTGAAGTCGGCCACGGGTCCCGACTCCGTCCTGCCGAAATAGTACCAGCTGAAATGGCGGCCACTCATCATGAAGTTGAATTCGTGGAATTTTTCATAGATGGCCGAGAGTTGGAATCCACCGCTCACCCTGGAGAAGATGCGCCCATAATCATTTAAACCTTTCCTCATCCCCTGATAGATCAGATAACCGACGGGCAGCGACGCCACCACGGCATGGCCCAATCCGATCAGGATCGTCTTATGCGGTAATTTTCCTTCTTCGGCCGACCAGAGGTCCCTGTAAAAAAGGACTCCCGCGCCGGCCAACGCCAGAACGAACCACCAGAACCATAATCGAGTTCCCATTCCTCCCGTGAGAAGCAAAACTCCCGCGTAAAGATAGCGGATCTTCTTTTCTTGTTTCCATTTAATCAGGAAATAGAGCGCCCCGGTCGATAGGAAGTTCATGTGGGACACCGGGGACTGTCCGGCCAGCGTCCCCATCAGGAACGAGGGGTGAACCGTCAGAAAAAGTCCTGCGAGCAACCCGATGGCGGAACCGAAGAGCCGGGTGGTCAGTAACGTCATCGTCACAATGGTCAAAGCGCCGAAGGCGAGCGGCCACAATTTAATGATCATCCAACTGTTTCCAAAGAAATGGAAAACGGGGAGAATGAGGTAACACGTGATGATCCCGTGATACAGGGGGCAGGCCCCCCAAAATGAATCGGACGGATGACCGAGGTTTTTCAAATCGTCGAGCCAGCGGAGGCTTCTCACTTCATCCATCAACGTTTCTTCGATGGTTCCCGGTGATCCGAACATCGGGAGCGTCAATATAAAATAGACACCCACCAAAATGACAATAGCCCCGCGGGCATCCTGAAAAACGGATGTCCAGGCGCGTCTCAGATATTTCATCGTCAATGGATATATTCCTCTTTCGATCCCTGTCCCACCGGTCTCCCGGACACGACGCATCCCACGGCCCTTTCAGGAGGGGGATTGTCTGCCCCTCCTGAAAGCGACCCGGAATTTATGGCGATCAGTCAGCGTTATTTAACGTGATTGGAGATATGCTTTGCCATTTCGAACATCGTGACCTGGCTTTTTCCGCCGAAAACAGCTTTCAATTTGTCATCCGCGTTGATGTTCCTCTTATTCACCTTATCTTGCAGGCCGTTCTTTCTGATATAGTCCCACATCTTCTTGACGATCTCCGGCCGCGGGATCGGCTGGGTTCCGACGATCTCCGCCAGCACCGCATCGGGTTGGACCGACTTCATGAATGCTGAATTTGCCATTTTACTTCCTCCTTGTGTATTCATTATCATCATCACGAAACTCTGATACCCACACCATAACCGAAACCGCTTGGAACAGCCTTGGCTTTTGGAAAAGCCGTCCAAAGTTTATATCATTTTTCTGCCATGGGTCGGGATAGATGGATCATCGATATGGCCGGGAGGGCCTCCCGGCCGCTGAAAACCCTGAGCCGATGGAGCGGTCTGCTGTTAGCCGCAATCTTGTATCTATCGCTTTCCCTGCCCAACCTATCCCTTCCCGGATTATATGACGATGAAGCCCTCAGCGCCACCAGGGCCCATGAAGCCGTCCGCGCCGTGCAATCGGGGACCTGGTCCGAATTCCCCCTGATCATCAGCGAGTATCACGGCCCCCTGTCGGCCTATCTGTCGATCCCTTACACCCTCTTATTCTCAAGGGACGTCGCGTTGTTCCGTCTGCAATACGTGGTGATCGGTCTGATCATCCTCCTGCTGGTGTATCTCCTTTGCCTGATTGTCTTTGACGATACCATCTCCGCCGGGGTGGCCGTCCTTCTTCTTTCCACACATGCTTCCTTCATCCTGGGATGCCGGGATGGCGCCGATTTTGCCGTCCTTTTGCCACTCCTGGAGTTGCTCTGCCTGATCTCGGCGGTCTCCTGGGGGCGAACCCGCAGACGAATTTTCTGGTTCTCATCATTTTTCTGCATGGGGCTCTGTTTGGCGACTCAGGCCTATTCGATTTTCCTCCTGACGGCGAATCTGGCTCTCGGCATCTATCTCTTAAAACCGATCCGGGACCGGATGATCGACGGCGGTGAATCCCTCCTCTCCTACATGGGGCTCGCACTCCTCGGGGTCTTCATGGGCTCATTGCCACTGACCCTCTATTACCTGCTCACGCCGGTGGAGACATCCTTGCGATGGCTCCAAAAATGGCCGCATCTCATCCAAGCTCTCGGGAACCCCGGAGGGAATGTATGGAGATGGGAACGCGTCCTGGACGGAACCCTGTTCCCCGAGATCCATCTTGGGATCAACGAACATCTCGGCACGGACCTATTTCCCCCGAGAAAATTCTTCATTCGCTCATTCTATGCGGCCTGTCTGACCCTTCCGTTTTTCGCCCTATCGAAGAGAGATCCTCGAAGCTCCCAGATCGCCCGGGCCCTCCTCCTGTGGGGAAGTGTTTATTTCGCCGTCAGCTTCATCACTGTCTCCTCCTGGAGTCCCTCCCATATCTCATCCATCCTCCCCTTCTCGACGATGGTCGTTGCCTTTTCCCTGACCGCCGCCGCTCGCCGCGCGCCCTGGAAGGCCTCGCTTTCCGGGACGGTGATCCTCTTGTTCGTGCTTCTCAATTCGGCGGCCGATACCTACAAAATGCTGGATTACCATCGCACCCTTCGCCACACGGGGGGACGCGGCTTTTATTCCAGTGCCACCGACGATCTGGCCCGATGGCTCGATCAGAACGAGGTGCGGCACATCTATTCCCTCCACTGGGGTCTGCATCACACGATCCCCTTCCTGACGGGATTCAAAACCTCGGTCACTCTGCTTGAAAAACCGGCTCTCCTTCCGGAGGCTGTCAATACCTTTCCGATCCGGGTGGCGGCCTATCGGGCGGGAGACCCCTGGAGGGCCCGGGAGCAAGACGCATCATTCCGCCTCTTTATCGACGGGACGCGACGGAACGGAATCCGCGTCACTTTGGAACAAAGTTTCCACCAAAGGGACGGCCTTTTGAGCCTGCAGATCTACCGGTGTGAACGCCGTTCTCCGATTTCCGGTGTATAATGTTCTCATGTTGCCAAAGGATGACACATGCCGAAACAGCAAAGCGACATCTTAAACGCCCTCTCTAAAATATCCCAGGCCATCACCTCCGAGTCCTATCTGGATGACATCCTGAAGCTGATCGTCACGGTGACGGCTCAAGCTCTCAATTCCAAGATATGTTCATTGATGCTGTTGAACGACAAGGGAGAGCTGGAAATCAAAGCCTCCCAATCCATCTCGGAGACCTACCTAAAGAAACCTCCTCTCAAGGTGGGCGAGGGCGTCGCCGGAACCGTGGTCAAGACCCAAAAACCCGTTGTCGTCGATGATATCGCGGACAGCAAGCTCTACAAATACAAGGACATCGCCGAAAAAGAGGGGCTGACCTCGGTCTTGTGCGTCCCGTTGACCGTCAAAGGGAAATCCATCGGGGCCCTCGACATCTACACGACGACATCGCATGCGTTTTCCGACAACGAAATCGCCGTGCTGTCCACCGTGGCCAACCAAGCGGCCATCGTCATCGAGAACACGGAACTGATCGTCAAGACCAAGATCATCCAGGAGGAACTGGAGAGCCGCAAACTGATGGAGAGGGCGAAGAGCATCCTCATGAAACAAAACAACATGACCGAAGACGTGGCGTTCCGGAGCATCCAGAAGCAGGCCATGGACAAGCGGAAGTCGATCAAGGAGATTTCGGAAGCCATCATCCTGGTGGAGGAACTCAAAAGATGCTCTTGACTTTATCGTCCTAAGAGCTATACTATCAGTGAGTGACAATGACGTCCTCGAGCCAATGGCGGCTCGGGGTTTTTTTTTGCCAAAACGCATCTTCAAACTCACATCAAAGGAAAGAACAATGAGGCGACGGCCGGACAAACAGGGGCTTTACGATCCACAGTTCGAACATGACGCCTGCGGTGTCGGTTTCGTGGCCGACCTGAAAGGCCGCCGTTCCAACGACATCGTCCGCAAGGCCCTGACCGTCCTTTCGAACCTGCGCCATCGCGGCGCCTGCGGCTGCGAAAAGAACACGGGCGACGGCGCCGGCATCCTGCTGCAGATTCCACACAATTTCCTTCAAAAAGTCTGCCGACAAAACAAGATCTCCCTGCCTTCTCCCGGAGATTATGGGACCGGTATCGTCTATATGCCCCCCGACCCGGAACAGAAACGCCGGTGCGAGTCTGTTTTCGAAGACATCGTCAGAGACGAGGGCCAGAGTTTCTTGGGATGGCGCACGGTCCCCACCAACCATGCCGATCTGGGGCAGAGCGCACTCGACTCCGAACCGGATATGCGCCAGATCTTCATTGGGCGTTCATCGACGATCGCGGACAATGCCGCCTTTGAAAGGAAACTGTATGTGATCCGCCGGCGGGTTGAGAATTCGCTCCGGCGGCCGGGCCAATCCCATTTTTACGTCACCAGCCTCTCCTCGAAAACGATCCTCTATAAAGGGATGTTACTCCCGGAACAGGTCGACCCCTATTATCCGGACCTGTCGGACCCCGCTGTGGACAGCGCCATCGCCATCGTCCATTCCCGGTTCAGCACGAACACATTCCCGAGCTGGGATCGGGCCCACCCCTATCGCTGCCTGGCCCACAACGGGGAGATCAACACCCTGCGCGGAAACATCAACCGGATGTTCTCCCGGGAACACCTCCTCCGATCGGACTTATTCGGCGACGATCTGAAAAAAATACTCCCCATCATCGACCCCAACGGCAGCGATTCGGCCATGTTCGATAATTGTTTGGAATTCCTCTTTTTGACGGGCCGCTCTCTCCCCCACGCCATGATGATGATGATCCCGGAACCTTGGTCCAAACACGAGAGCATGAGCGATGAGAAGAAGGCTTTCTACGAATATCACAGTTGTCTGATGGAACCCTGGGACGGGCCGGCCTCGGTCGCCTTCACTGACGGTTCCTGTGTCGGTGCCGTGCTGGACCGGAACGGTCTTCGGCCGTCCAGATATTACGTGACCAAAGACGGGCTCGTGGTGATGGCCTCCGAGGTGGGGGTCATCGACATCCCCGCCGACCAAGTCCTTCAAAAGGGGCGACTGCAACCGGGACGGATGTTCCTGATCGACACAATCGAGGGACGGATCATCAATGACGACGAGTTGAAACACCGAATCGTGACCGAACACCCCTATCGGGAATGGCTGAATAAGAACATGATCCCCCTGGATTCCTTGCCGGCGGTCCCGACTCCCGATAGAACCGATCCCAACATCCTCCTGCATCAGAACGCCTTCGGTTACACGCTCGAAGATCTCAACATGATCCTGACCCCCATGGCGAGGGACGGAGTCGAACCATTGGGTTCCATGGGGAACGACGCCCCCCTGGCGGTTCTGTCGGACAAACCGCAACCGCTCTACAATTATTTCAAACAATTATTCGCCCAAGTCACCAATCCCCCCATTGACGCCATCCGGGAGGAGATCGTGACGGGGACGGAAACAATGATCGGAACCGAAAGGAACATCCTGAACCCCGAACCGGCCAGTGGGCGGCAGATCAAACTGAGGATCCCAATCCTGACAGACGAGGCGCTTGAGACATTGCGACGAATCGATGCCCCCGGGTTCAAATCCAGGACATTGCCTATGTTCTTTCAATCGAGCGAAGACGGTCCCGGACTGGAAAAAGCCCTCGAAGAACTGTTCCAGAACGCCTCCCGGGCCATCCGCGACGGGGTCAACATCCTGATCCTATCCGACCGAGGATGCGACCGGGACCACGCGCCGATCCCGGCGCTCCTGGCCATGGCCGGACTTCACCACCATCTCGTTCGGGAACAAACCCGCATGCAAGCGGCGATCATCGTCGAGTCGGGTGAACCGCGCGAAGTGCATCATTTCGCATTATTGATCGGCTACGGGGCGGCGGCCATCAATCCCTATCTGGCTTATGAATCGATCCGGGAACTGGTGCGGCAAGGAAAGCTCACCGACCGGACGGCCGAACAAGCCGTCAAGAACTACATCAAAGCGCTGATGAAGGGGATCGTGAAAGTCATCTCTAAGATGGGGATCTCGACGATACACAGTTATCGCGGCTCCCAGATCTTTGAAGCGGTCGGGATACACCCGTCGGTCGTCGACCGTTATTTCACGGGGACACCGTCCCGCATCGGCGGGATCGGGATGGACGTCATTGCCGAAGAATCCGTCCGGCGGCATCAGCAGTCCCACGCGAAAACCACCACGGGGCCGCTGATCCTCGATTCCGGCGGACAATATCAATGGCGGTATGACGGCGAAAGGCATCTCTTCAATCCCCAATCCGTCCAAAAACTCCAGAGCGCCTGCCGCCTGAACGATTACCGGGCCTTCCAGGAGTATGCCTCTCTCATCAATGACCAGACCAGAAAATATTGCACCCTTCGGGGACTGTTCGAATTCAAAGAAACCGTCTCCGTCCCCCTCGACGAAGTGGAATCCGTGGAGTCGCTCATGAAACGCTTCAAGACGGGGGCGATGTCCTACGGATCCATCAGCCCGGAGGCCCACGAGACTTTGGCCATCGCCATGAACCGGATCGGCGGCAAGAGCAACACCGGGGAAGGTGGCGAAGCCCCCGAACGATACGTTCCGGAACCGAACGGGGATTCCCGCAACAGCGCCATCAAACAGGTGGCGTCGGGCCGGTTCGGGGTGACGAGCCTCTACCTGGTCAACGCCAAAGAAATCCAGATCAAGATCGCCCAAGGGGCCAAACCCGGGGAAGGGGGCCAGCTTCCGGGCCATAAGGTCTATCCGTGGATCGCACGCGTGCGCCATTCCACAACGGGCGTCGGATTGATCTCCCCTCCGCCCCATCACGACATCTATTCCATCGAGGATCTGGCGGAACTGATCCACGACCTAAAGAACGCGAATCCTCTGGCGCGGATCAGCGTGAAGCTGGTATCGGCCGTCGGAGTGGGGACCATTGCGGCGGGCGTCGCCAAGGCCCATGCGGACGTGGTATTGATCAGCGGGTATGACGGCGGCACGGGGGCCTCCCCCCTCACCAGCATCAAGCATGCGGGCATCCCCTGGGAGTTGGGGCTTTCCGAGACCCACCAGACCCTCCTCCTGAACAACCTCCGGGACCGGATCGTCGTCGAAACCGATGGCCAATTAAAGACGGGAAGGGACGTCGCCATGGCGGCCTTGCTGGGGGCGGAAGAATTCGGTTTTGCGACAGCGCCGCTGGTGGTCATGGGGTGCCTCATGATGCGCGTCTGCCATCTCAACACCTGCCCCGTCGGCGTGGCAACACAAGACCCGCGACTCCGTAAAAACTTCAAGGGAGATCCCTCCCACGTGGTGAACTTCATGCGTTTCATCGCCCAAGACCTGCGCGAACATATGGCGCGTCTCGGATTCAGAAACCTCAACGAGATGGTCGGGAGATCGGACCTTATCGAACCGCACGTTCCACCGGACCACTGGAAGACCAAGGGCCTGGATCTCTCGAAGATATTGCAAATCCCGGACATCCCCCCGAACACCGGACGGTACTGCCGGGTGTCCCAAGACCATGGGATCGACTCCTCCCTGGACCGGCGGCAATTGCTCAAACTCTGCGAACCCGCCATTCAACGACGAGAAAAGGTGCGAGCCACCCTCCCCATCCATAATACCGACCGGGTGGTCGGCACGATCACCGGAAGCGAGATCACGCGGAAGCATGGCGTCGCGGGCCTTCCGGACGACACGATCTCTCTTCGTTTTCAGGGTTCCGCGGGACAAAGTTTCGGCGCGTTCATCCCCCGCGGCATGACGCTGATCCTGGAAGGAGACGCGAACGATTACCTCGGCAAAGGCCTCTCGGGAGGGAAGATCATCGTGTATCCGTCGAGGGGGTCCTCGTTCGTTCCCGAAGACAACATCATCATCGGGAACGTCGCCCTCTACGGAGCGACCAGCGGCGAAGCCTATATCCACGGAAAGGCCGGAGAACGATTCTGCGTGCGGAACAGCGGGGTCAACGCCGTCGTCGATTCCGTCGGCGACCACGGATGCGAATACATGACGGGCGGACGCGTGGTCGTCCTGGGAGAAACGGGGCGCAATTTCGCGGCGGGGATGTCCGGAGGGATCGCCTATGTGATCGACGAGTCCAACGATTTCGCAAGCCGGTGCAACAAACAGATGGTCTCCTTGGAACGGCTCGAGGACCTCGAAGAGATCGAGGAAATACGCCAGATGATCCTCAAACATGTCGCCCATACCGACAGCAAGCGAGCGAAGAACATCCTGGCTCACTTCGACGAATATGTCCAAAAGTTCGTGAAAGTCATCCCCCAGGATTACAAACGGGTTCTCACGGCGCTTAAAAAAGCACACGACGACGGGTTGACCGGCGACAAAGCGATCCAGGCCGCCTTCGAGGCGAACGCCCGAAATCTGGCGCGTGTGGGTGGAAACTGACATGGGCCAACCGACCGGTTTCTTGGATTATACGCGGGAAACCCCCGCCGATCGGGAGCCCCGGGAACGGATCCGCGATTGGAACGAATTTCACATACCCCTTCCGGAAGACCGGCTCCGCACCCAAGGGGCCCGGTGCATGGACTGCGGCATCCCTTTCTGCCATTCCGGATTTCTACTGGGCGGAATGGCGACGGGCTGCCCTCTGCATAACCTGATCCCCGAGTGGAACGATCTGGTGTATCGCGGTTTCTGGCGCGAGGCGTTGGAGCGTCTCCTGAAGACGAACAATTTTCCGGAGTTCACGGGCCGCGTCTGCCCGGCCCCCTGTGAAGGCTCCTGTGTTCTGGGACTTCAGTCTCCGGCGGTCACCATCAAGAACATCGAGTGTTCCATCATCGACAGGGGATATCAGGAGGATTGGATCCGACCACGTCCTCCAGCCCTGCGGACCGGATTCAAGGTCGCGGTCATCGGTTCGGGTCCGGCGGGTTTGGCGGCGGCCGATGAACTGAACAAGAAAGGGCACTTCGTGACCGTCTTTGAACGGGCCGACCGCCCCGGGGGCCTTCTCATGTATGGGATCCCCAATATGAAACTCGATAAGTCTCTGATCCTCCGTCGGGCCGGCATCCTAAGAGAGGAGGGGGTCCAATTCGTGCTCAACACGGAAGTGGGGCGGGATTATCCGGTGGACCGGTTGAAGAAGGAGTTCAACGCGATCATCCTCTGCGGAGGGGCGACGAAACCAAGAGACATCTCGAGTGACGGGCGATCCCTGGCGGGGATATTTCCCGCCGTCGAATTTCTACGCAGCGCCACGCAAGCGCTGATCGCGAATCGCATCTCATCGGGGGAGCCTTCCGCCACGGGGAAAGACGTCGTCGTCATCGGCGGAGGTGACACAGGGACAGACTGCGTCGGGACGTCTCTGCGCCAAGGATGCCGGCATGTGGTGCAGCTGGAGATCATGCCCGAACCGCCGCGTGACCGCGCCGCCAACAATCCCTGGCCGGAATGGCCCAAAACATTGAAAACCGATTACGGACAAGAGGAAGCGGCCGCCGTCCAGGGCAACGACCCCCGGCTCTATTGCATGACTGTCAAGAAATTCTTGGGAGATGAGAAGGGATCCGTCAGGGCCGTGGAGGCAGTGAAAGTCCAGTGGCAAAAAGACGCCACGGGGCGGTTCATTCCGAAAGAGTTGGAAGGGTCCACGAAGACCATCCCGGCCCAACTCGTCCTATTGGCGATGGGGTTTCTGGGGCCGGAGGAAACACTGATCCGGGCGTTGAACGTCCAACAGGACTCCCGCACGAATGTGAAAGCGGAATACGGGGAATACACCACGAGCGTTCCCGGTGTTTTTGCCGCCGGGGATATGCGGCGAGGTCAAAGTCTGGTGGTATGGGCCATCCACGAGGGACGCGGAGCGGCCGGCGCCTGCGATTCTTACCTAACGACGAAATCCGACATCCACGGATAAACCGGCGGGCGCCGCTCAACGACCCCGGGCATCCCGATAAATATCAAATGGTTTTTTTTCATCCGAGGAATCTTCTCGTGTGATCAGCATCTCCAGATAAGCCTTCACCTTCCTTTTGAACTCCCCCCAAGACCTGATCTTCAACACATTCCTCACCAAATAGCCGAAACGGGAGTGAAAGCTCACGTAGGCCCATTTGGTCAGTTGATCGATCTCCTCCTGGGTCAGAGCGGTCCAGGGATGGGGAAGAGCCTTGGCCTCCGTTTTTCCAAGGACATAATCACGCCAATAATCGTGTCCCGTATCGCGCACATAATCCGCATAGATCTTGGTGGCGGGCTTGGCCGTCATTTTCGAGAACTGGACATAATCCAAACCGAGGGATTTCGCGAAACGCACCGACTGACGCACCGTCTCGCGGGTCTCCCCGATATTGCCGACCATGAAATATCCCAACGTGTCGATCCCCGCCCGTTTGGTCATCGAGACGGCTTTCCGGATCTGGTCCAGAGAAATACCTTTCCGGATCTGGTCCAAGATGGATTGGACGCCGGATTCTATCCCGTAATAGATCCTGTAACACCCGGCCTGTTGCATGGTATGCAACAGTTCTTCATCCACCAATGTGACCCGGGCCCGGCAGGCCCACGATATATCCAGCCCCTTCTGGACGATCCCCCGGCACATCTCCATCAAGTTCTGCCGGTTCGTGGCCAGATCATAATCGAAGAAATCGACCTCCCGCACGTGATGCGTGTGATAACACTCCTCGAGCTCCTGTAACACCAAACGGGGGGATCTCGCCGAAAAAGGCGTCTTGGAATTCGCGCAAAAAACACATTCGAACGGACAACCCAAACTCGTCACCATGACGGTGAAATTCTTCCGTTGGGTGGGAAATGACGCGTACAGATCGTTGGGCAACAAATGTCTGGCGGGGATCGGCAAAACGTTGAAATCAAACCGGGGAGGAGACAACGGGCCCTGTTTCAACTCCCCGTTCTCCCGGTACATCAACCCGGGGATCATCGAATATCTTTGATCCCCCCCCCACTCCTTCAGGAACATGGGCAAAGAATCGTGGACGTGTCCGACGAAACCGAAATCGATATCCGGGGAAGCCATCACCTCCGTCGGATAGAGTCCGACGCCAAACCCACCGACGATGACGGGGCACCCCATCTCCTTCTTGACGTGCCGGATCCAGGACAAGGTCTCGGGGTAGGCGTAAATGGTGACGGTGAAACCGACGATATCCGGTTGGTAATCCTTCAAGAGCCCGACCGTCTCTTCCGGAGACAGACCCAAAGTCCTGGCATCGATGATCCGGACCTCATGACCGTGTTTTTCAGCGATGGCCGCCACCCAAGCCAGACTCAACGGCGGGAACGTCCCGAAATACCGCTGAACGACTCTCAGGTTCTCCTCATGGGGTTGGTAGGAAAAGGGGTTGAAAACCAGCGCCAATTTCACGGAAGGTCCTCGGGGCGCGGGAGACGGTGCCCCTTCAAGGCGACGACATAATGATCCAGGATCAGGAAATCCAATTCTGCTTTCACGAACGCCTCCAGCGCTTCCTGCGGCCGGCAAATGATGGGTTCTTCATGCATATTAAAGCTTGTATTGATCAATATATCCAGACCCGAAAACCGATGATACCATTCGAGGATCCCGTGAATCCGCGGGTTGTTTTCCTTGCGAACGAGTTGGGGGCGCGCCGTCCCATCCACGTGCACGATCCCCGGATAATCCCGTGCCGTCTCGGGGCGGCAGGCGAAACTGATGTTTAAAAATTCGGCGGTATAGCGGGCCTTCTCGGTGTTGATGAAATATTTCTGCCGATGCTCGTCGGGGAGGATCGGCGCGAACGGCATGAACTCCGTCCTGTTCAACTTCTTGTTCAACCGGTCTTTGATGGAGGGGTCCGTGGCCTCGTAGAATATGGACCTGTTCCCAAGAGCGCGAGGACCGAATTCCATCCGCCCGTGGAAATGCGCGACGAGTTTTTTCTGGGCCAGCAGATATCCCGTTGTCTTTTCAATCTCACCAACCCTGGCGTAAACAATGTCATCCCGTTGTTGGAGGGCGCCCAGAATCTCGCCCTCGTCGTATTCCAAACCCCAAAAGACATCGGTCAGCTTCTGGGGAGGAGGGCGGACGCAAGACAGAACCGCCCCGACCGCCAGGCCGCCGTCTCCCATGTGCGGGAAGATGTAAACGGCATCGATCTCTCTCAATTCCGACAACCGCTGGTTCAACTTGATATTCGCGAACACACCGCCCGCCAGGACGAGGTTTTTGGATCCTGTTTTGTTCATCCAATACCGGACGAAAGCGCTCACTTCCTCTTCGAGTATGGCCTGAGCGGCCGCCGCGATATCTTCTCGCGAATATCCGCGGAGCTTTAAAAACGGCCCCCGCCGCCGGCTTTGGGGCAGGATAAAATCAATCCGATTGAACCGCCCCTCCCGGCATGACAACATCCCCTTCATCTCGTGATACGCCTTGCTCTTGTCCCCATAGGCCGCCAAGGCCATGATCTTCCCCTCGTGCAACAAGGGACGGAACCCCAGATATTCCGTGACGCGAGAATAGAACATCGTGATGGCGGAGCAACCGGATTCCCAGTAGAGGGGGGCCTCGATCTCCCTCCCGCGGCCCAGGCTCACCGTGACCCCGCGGGAATCACCCATTCCATCCATGGTGACGATCAACGCCTCCTTGAAACCCGCGGTATAATACGCGCTGCAGGCATGGGCCTGGTGATGGTCAACGAATCGGATCGGGCACTGAAAACCCCATTTTCTCAGCTTCCACCTAAAAAGACATCGCGAGAACCAAACATCAGCTTTCTCCCACACTCCCAGCCACGAGAGCGCCACTTGCCATAAATAGAAAATGTTGACGGAATAGGAGAAAACAGACCCTTGCTTCCTCGTCCGGTTATACCACCTGTTCATGAAGCGGAAAACAAACGGCGGCGTGATCCGGGATCCCACGACGATTTCCCCGACGCTCGACGGAGAAAGGCGCGTGTATTCCATCAGCGCCTCGAGGGATCGGCGCGGAAAAGATCGGGTGATCTTCTCCCGATTCAAGCGTTCTTCATTGACTGCGAAAACGATCCGTCCCCGATCCCACAGGGCGACGCCTGAATCATGATTATCGACAATCCCCAAAATCGGCGGGCCTTCCAATCCCGGGGTCATGCCCCCCTCCGGCGTGGTTTTCTTGTCGGCCCATACACATTCACGTAAATAGACGAGTAGATCCGATAGCTGTGAATCAATTCCCGTCCCGATAAAAATTTTCCATACACCGCCGGGTTGGCCAATCTCAGTTTTTGTCTCAACAACGCCTCGTCCGGACGATCGCGGATGGATTTAACCGTTGAATCATACACAAACAGGAACAGATACTCCCCGGGAGGGGCTGGCGATACCATCTGCTCTCGATACTTCATCATGACATCGTCGTATGAGATATTCCATGAATGGGGTGCGAAAGTCTTATCCTCATACTTTCGTTTGATCTTCTCGGGATTCAGCCTCAGGAACACATAATTCCATTCCACGGGAACATCCCGAAAAAATGCGGTCGGATTGACATATCGGTGTCCGTCGGTGAAATCCAGGGAAAGCGGGAATATATCATCCGCGATCACGCCCGATCGATCGCGGTATAAACGGACATCGGCTGTATCGATCGATAAAACCCCCTCCCCACCCCGAGCCCGTTTCAGATGCTCGAGAAAAGACCCCAGGGCTTCGGTGTCGTCATTTTCATAAATACACCCCCTGGCATCGACGAATACCTTGAACTCATGGGGGAACAGCGGCCCCTCTTCGCATGTCTCAAAATAACGGGCCCGGGCGACCGTCGCATAGAACAAGATGAGGAGACAGGCGACCGCATAGGTCTTCATCGGCAAGAAACCATCACTCATATGCTTGTAAAAGTAGTGGGCCAGCATTACATGTAGCATCACCATGGCAACAAATGCCATGGTGAAACATTTGTAATCGACCCGCTCGATGCTGAGGGCCATCACCCCCACGACCGCGACCACAAAAACAATGAGCGTATTGATAATGAATGTCAGCGAGTGTTCAACCCCCGCCGCCGTCCTTCCCTTCAAAATCCGATGGATACAATAAACGGCGACTTGGAACAAAAGCAAATAGAAGACCCAGCCCGACACTTCATAAGTCATTTGATTATGGAACCCGCTCCAATCGAACCCCTTCACAAACGCCATGAAGTGCGCCAATCCCGTGGTGGAACTGGATTTATGGCTCACCTTGGAGACCATAAACGCCTTGAAAGACTGGAGGTTCCACAACATCATCAGCCCGACGCAAACGACGACCCCGCCCATCCGTTTCCAGTTCACTCCCGGGCAAAGCAACAGACATGTCACCAAAATGGGGTAATACATATAACTACTGGAATGGACAGAAACTCCCAGGAACAAGAAAATACAGAACATCACATAATCGATGAGTCGATCCCTTCCCACGATCCGAACCGCGAAATAAATGGCCCAGGCGCAGGCGACGGCCAAAGGCAGGAACGCAAAAAACTTTCGACTGTGATGGATGATATTCGGTGTGTTCAGCACCAAAAGTCCCCCGATGAACCCCAGAAGTTCTTTGCGGGTGGTTTGAAAAAGGATGGCATACACGGCGACGATCAACAGCGCCAGCGGGAAAAACATGGTCATTTTATACACCATAATGCTTTTTCCGAACACCCACATATTCATCGCCGACAGTAATACCGAGGATATGCCGACCGTCGGATATCTCATCTCTTGTATATGAAGAAAGATCGACCTGGCGACATTGTTGATATAATTCCACGGCCCCTGATCGTATTCAACGAGCAATAGAGATCCCTGCAATATGGCGGGGTCGTGGTCCAGTGCCAGAAATTGATCCGACGTGGAAAACATCCATTGATACGCGAACACATACACAACGAGGAACAACAGGGCGATCACATGCAAACCCTTGCTGTGATAATCATGGTGAAAGGCGCTGTTTTTGATTAGGGTCATCATCCTGGCATCAACACGGACAGCTTCTCATCGGAAGATGATTCGGCGTTTCAATCCGAGGCCGTTGCAGGCGGGTTATGGTTCCAGAAAGGGGTCCGCATGAGAAGACATGTCCCGAATGCAATGATCAAATCCCTGACCCTTTTTCGGGTTTTCCCATGTTGTCGAGCATGGAACGTGATCGGAACTTCCGCAATCTTCATTCGGTGATGGTGAACCACATACAACACCTCATGGATAATATTAGATCCGGCCGCCTTTAAATCCGCTTGAGATAGAAGCCGGACGGCCGCTTGAGAATAACACCGATATCCGGTATTACAATCCCAGACGGAGACCCCCAAGATCAAACGTGCATAAAAATTGCTGAGTAGGCTCATACATTGTCTAAGAAAAGACCATTGATCGAATGATTTCATCAGGCAGGATCGGCGAGAACCGATCACCAGATCGGCGGATGTCTCCGCCAATCCCTTCAGCAATCGCGGCAATTCCGCTGGATCATGAGAACCATCCGCATCCATTTCGACCAGGATGTCCACTGCTCTCTGCCGGGCGATCCTGAATGCCTCCCGGCCCGCGTAACCACGCCCGCTCGGCGGCGGTCTCCGGACCAATTCGATTTGAAACCGCGCAGAACGATAATTCCGCAGATAGTCCTCGGTCCCGTCATCGCTTTGATCATCGACCACCAGGATAATGAAATCCTTCAAAGGGAGTGCTTCAAACCGGGGAAGGAGGTATTCAAGATTCTTCCGTTCGTTCAGGGTCGGAAGAAATATCATCAGTTTTTTATCGTCCATCACGACATCTCCCATCAGGATCAACCGCTCACCAAAGGAACAAACCCGTCTGCCGATCGTATTTCCGAACCAGCCCCTGTGCCGTCGTTCTCACAAAAACCTCGCATGCAAAAACCGGCGTGGGGGAGGAGAGGTGCCCCCCGCACACCCGACCGCGGGAATCGGAGAGGGATACGTGGAGATGCAAGAACAGTCGCCTGTCTTTCATGGAGACATTCCCAATTCCGGAGACGATCTCCATCGGATGTTTCTTCCGATGCCACTCATATCTTTTGTGTTTCTGGTGATAAAACCCCAGGGTCGCCCCCTGAACGGCGCCGATACACAGGACCATCCCCGCGGTGATGCCTTTTTGCCGGCAGGAACGGAGAATCCCCTCGGTCAAGTCCTGACCGAACGGAACACGAAAACAACACTCTCGTTGGACCTTTTTTTTTGGAGGCATGGAATCACATTTTTTCGGAGCGTGGCCGCGCGCCCGGGAGACCGAGTCGCTGATATTCAACCGGGTTATTGACGACAAATCTTCGGGCGGCAGAAAATAGTATACAAACTTTTTTATGGTTATTAATTACAATATCCATTCCCCTTTATCGCGTTCCTCATCCAATAATCTCCTGATCTTGTTGGCATAGTCAGGGGATACGCCGCTTAATTTCATTTGCTTCAACCGTTACAACTGTTTCATTGTCTCCTTCTCACATCATGATTCTCATCCTCCATAAGTCCCAACAAGATACCCAACATGGCGGTGCCCCTGATCTAAGACAAGGCGGGCACGATCATCAACTGAGTCAGGCAATTCGCATCTTGGGGGATCTTACTGGTGAAGAGGAAGGCCTCCCGGGAGGGCCCGGGAATGAACCGGATTCAGCGCTTCATCCATGCCAGAACCCCATGATGCCGCGGCGGATCATCATCACGGCGATCGCCGACAAAAATAGCGCCGCGACCTTGGAGAGAGCCCGAAGTCCGGCGCGGCCGATCCAAACGGAGACCGGCGTGGCAAAATGGAATACGAGCCAAGCGATCAGCAGGTTCAACAGGAGTGAGAAGAACGTCCAGTGGTATCCGTAGGTATCGACCAGGAGAAGGATCGTCGTGAGAGCGGCCGGGCCGATGATCAGGGGTATCCCGATCGGCACGACGCCCACGGTGGAATCCCGGGAAGGCTGGGTCTTTTGCGCAAAGAGCATGTCCTTGATGGCCAAGACCAACAAGACGATCCCGCCGCCGATACGGAAATCATCCTCGGAAATACCCAAAACAGCGAACAACCACTTTCCCATGAACAAGAACACCAGCGAGATGGCCAACGCCGTCACCGATGATTGCCAGACGATCCTCTGGCGAGAGGAGAGCGTCTCATTTTGCACCAGACCGATGTAGAGGGGAAGCACCCCGAACACGTCGATGGCCACAAAAAGCGGCACGAACACGCGAATGAACGTTTCCATGGTGATCACAACCCCCCGGCTCGCCCCCGGTCATTCAGGAGGCGAGCCACCTTCCTTCCGCATCTATTTGCAGATATAGATATCGTATCCCCTCACGGTCTTCCGACCGTTCTCCTTGGCGCGGCCCGCGGCCTGATCGAGATACCATCCCACCACGCAATTGAGCGCGTCGATCACGCACGCGGAGGAATTGAACCCTTTTTTCGAAAGGACCTCCTTCACCTTGGATTTGACGATGAACTCACTCGTCCATTTGCATTTACATTCAGACATGACGATTCCTCCTTCGTTTTTTGTCGGCTGCTTCCTTCTCCCGGCGCTTCAAGTCATCCCAGAGAACGACGACCTCTTGCGCCGTGCGTAACCGATGCGACCCAAAGACGTGTGGATGGCGGCGGACCAATTTCCGGCAGATGCCGTCGACGACATCGCCGATGTCGAAGCGTCGCCGTTCTTGGGCCAATTGGGCGTGGAAAACGACCTGAAGGAGGAGATCTCCCAACTCCTCCTGAAGATTCCGGTGATCTCCGCGCCGGACGGCTTGAGCGACCTCGGCGGATTCTTCGCGAAGATATTTCAGGAGGGAACGATGGGTCTGTTTCCGGTCCCAAGGACAGCCCCTCTGTCCGCGCAAGCGTCCCATGAGCCGGACCAGATCGTGGAAGGAATATTGTTTTCGGGCTAGGACCATCGCTCTCGGACGGAACGGGTGATCAGGGGGTCGATTTTGTTTCTTGTATATAGGATCCGCTGGTCGAACGCACGATCAATTGGCTGGGAAACACTTTTTGCCTGTTTTCCTGGATGCGCCCCTCCATCAGAAGGATGAGGAGTTCCGTGCCTTCCTTGGCGATCTCATAAACGGGTTGTCGGACCGTGGTGAGCGGAGGAAGACGGAATGTGAGGTTCGGAAGTTCGAGATCATCAAAGCCGACCACGGCCACGTGCCCAGGGACGGAAAGCCCTTCATCCTGGATGGCCGAGATGGCTCCCAGGGCCATATAATCATTCGCGGCGAAGACAGCCGTGGGGGGAGGATTCCTCTTCAAGAGCTCCTGCATGGCCCGGTAGGCCTTGGCCTGCTCAAAATCCGCGGCCAGAATATAATCTTCCCGGTAGGGGATATTATTCTTCTTCAAGGCCGTCACATAGCCGGCCATCCGGTCTTTCGCGTCGGAAGAATCCGGCGGGCCGTTCAGGAACGCGATCCGTTGATGACCGAGCTGGATGAGATGTTCCACCGCCATCCGGGCGCCGCCCTCGTTATCGACTTCCACATAACTCAATCTTTCAAAACGACGGAACAAAACCACACTGGGCATCTCCTTGTCGGCGAGGGCGTTCAAGAGGTCGGGTTTGATCTCGGGGGCCATCAACAGCAAACCCGACAGGATGCCCGGGAGGGAATCCAGGTAGTATTTATCCTCGAGGTCCGACGTCGGGGCGGGGTTGATCACCACCAAGCCATAGCCCCTCGAGAACGCAACGCGCTGGACTCCCTGCAGTGCTTCCTTCCAGAACCCGTAGATGGACCACGTCCCGGGACGCAACACCACGCCGATGAGCGGGGCTCCCGGCGGGGGCATCAACGGATACAGTTTCTCATCCGAGGTGTTTTGTGTTTTTCCGCTGTTCTGCGCTTTTGATGAGCTCATTTTCTTTCAGGGTCAATAAAATCTTCCCGGTCTCGTCCTTGACCGTGACGGCGGTGATGATATCCTTGGCGCCATATTTCCCGATGATGTCGCTGACGATGTCCACCACGGCCGTCTTCAGTATTTCATCCGTGAGCAGATGGCTCGAGGGGGCGCTGGTGTATTTATCCACGGTGAGATACATCACCCCGTCCGTCCCGAAATCCCCCCGCACGCGGTGGATCTGAAGGAACACACCGACCAACGGATTGGACGACAGGAGGCGGCCCATCCGGGAGGCCGCCAGACGGGCGTAGAATTCGGTCATCGTGATGTCTTTCCACGAATCCGGTGATTCCTGCTCCGCGGAGTTGATTGTTTCAAAAACCAGTCGATCTTCGGAATCGGACCGCGATATCCGGTAATATAGCAGACTTTTCACGTCCGGAAAATAGCGGATGAGCGTCATGCTGACCCCCAAGCGCGAGTCGCGGGCCTTCAGCACCAGAAAATTCAGTTCCGCGTCGGTGGAGAGAGCCACGCGCACGGAGTTCAACATCGCGCCCTCCAGTTTGTTGAGCATCTCCATCCGCAGGCTCAAATCCTGCCCCACCAAACCGTCCAGCACCGTGCCCACGTAGAGCGTCTTGCCGACCAAGCGGGTGTCCACGTCCATCTGATAATCCCGCCGGCACAGTTCCTTCACGGACTCCGTGACGTGCGTTTTGGAGTACGTGACGCTCTTCGCGCAGCCGCTAAGAGACGGTAGGAGGAGTGTGATCGCCAGGAACGCCGGCAGGGGGGATCGTGTTGATCGGAGCCGGTTCCACAGCGGCCGGCGCCGATCCCGCGGAGGCGGGCAACACGGGGCTTCTCGCCTTCCCATATTCGGCGAAGATGGCGTTGATGTCGTCATATTCCAGCTCATTTCGCTCCAACAGTTCTTTGGCGAAACGATCCACCAAAGTCCATTCCTTCTTTAATAAATCCTCGACGTCCCGGGCGGCACCGCTCAGGATGGATTGCACCTGATCCGTCAGTTTCTGCTTCATGCTCTCGGACAGCTCGTGTTCGGCCAACGCCGTGTAATCCCCGAGGATGCCGTCCCCTCCCATCCCGAGCCGCCAGACCATGGCATGGGCCAGTCGCATGGCTTTCTGAAAATCCGATGAGACCCCGCTGGAGGTGACCCCATATTTAATCTTTTCGGCCACATAACCGCTCAGCGCCACCTGGATGTCCGCCAGGAGTTTGTTCCGGTCCGCCGTGTAGAGCTCTTCGCGCGGGGTGTGATGAACCACCCCCAACGCGCCGCCTCGAGAGATGATGGATGCCTTAAACACGTCGTCCGTGGGATGCAGATGATAGAGGGAGATCAGATGGCCCGTCTCGTGATACGCCACCGCTTCTCGTTCATGCAGAGACATGGTCAGGATATGCGCCACGCCCAGGTCGATGCGCTCAATGGCCTCCGAGAGGTCATGGTATTCCACCCGGTCCCGCTTGTTCCGCGTGGCGATCAACGCCGATTCCTTGACGATATTCATGATATCGGCCGGACTCTTCTGGACCGTCTTCCGGGCCAAACGCGGGAAATCGATGTTCGGATCAAATTGAACCTTCTTCATGTAATAACGGAACAGGTCCTCCCGTTCCTTCAGGTTCGGCTTGTCGATATAGATCTTCCTGTCGAACCGTCCCGGACGCAGCAATGCTTTGTCGAGCACTTCTTCGCCGGCGTTGGTGGCGCCGATCACGACAACGTTTTCCTCTTTGGCGCCCAGACCGTCCATCTCCACCAGGAGCTGGTTCTGGGTGCTGTTGGTTTCTTCCCCCCCGCCGAACGCATTGAAAGACCGACCGCGTCCGATGACATCCAACTCATCGATGAAGATGATGCAGGCGCCGTGAGCATACGCCAATTGCCGCGCCTTGCTGAACAACTTGCGGACACGGCTGGCGCCCACGCCGACGAACACCTCGACGAATTCGCTCCCCGCCATGGAGATGAACGGGATGCCCGCCTCCGTGGAGATGGCCTTGGCCAACATGGTTTTTCCGCAACCGGGAGGACCCACCATGAGAAGACCTTTGATGATCTTTCCGCCGATCTTCTTGAGACGGGCCCGGTCGCTGAGAAGCTGCACCACTTCCATGGCCTCTTTCTTGGCGTTCTCCAGCCCGATGCAATCCTTGAACGAGACGTGCACGTCTTCCAGTTTGATCTGCGCGCCCTTCTTCAGTTTTCCGAAGCCGCCCTGCATCACGGCCATATACAGATAGACGAACACCGCCGCGTTGAGCCCCGTGAGGAGAAGCTGAAGAGGGATGGTGGAGAGAGTCAGGTTTCGATAGAACGATTCCAGCGATGCCAACCCGACCCACGTCAGGATGATCAGCAGGATCAACAGCGTGATGACGGTGATCTTGACCCAATGGTTGATGAAAAATATTTTGATTTTTCGCATCGATGTCCTCTCTCTTGAGTTAAGCCGTTTCTCCGTCCGGCTTCTTCTTCATGAGGGGAAGGGTGAACCAGAATACGGATCCCTTTCCAACCCCCTCGCTGTCAGCCCCCATGCGCCCGCCGTGCCGATGAACGATCTCGCGGGAAATGGCCAACCCCAATCCCAACCCCTCCCTCTTGCCGGAGGAAGATTCCAACTGGAAAAACTCATCGAACACCCGTTCCGTGAACTCGGGGGGAAGCCCTTCTCCCGTGTCCCGGACGGAAACCTCCAACTCGGTGTCGGTGTATCGGAAACCGACCCGGATGGAGCCCTCGGCCGGTGTATGTTTAATAGCATTCCCGACGAGATTACTCAATACCTGATCGAGCCTGTTGGCATCCGCCAGGACCATCCTCTCGGACTCGAACACGGACCCCGTTGTTTCCAACCCCTCGCTCTGAAGTTTGATCTTCTGTCGTTCGGCGGTCGACTGGAAGCGCTCGATCACCGCCTGGAACACGTCGCGCGGGTCCATCGGCACCCTGTTCAGCCGGATCTTCCCGGCCTCGATGCTGACGAAATCGGTCAAATCGGAGATCAGGTGCTCCAATTGGTCGCTTTCCTTCGACATGGTCTTGAAGCAACGGGCGTACTGTTCCGGCGGGATGATCCCGCTCTCCAGGGCGTTGGCATATCCCTTCACCGCCGTCAGGGGCGTGCGCAGGTCGTGGGTGACGATCCGCAGGAACTTCGATTTGAGGTCGTTGAGCCGGAGCAGGTCCTGATTCGCTTTCTTGAGTCCCTCCAAGAGCGCCTTCACCTGGAGACCCAATCTCTGTTTCTCCAGGGCTTTTCCCAGAGTCCTCCGGAACGAGAGCGGGTCCAGTGGTTTGAGCAAGTAATCGTAGACATCGGCGCGCATGGCCTTCAACACCATATCCAAGGAGGCGTGGTCCGCCAAGACGATCACGACGATATCGGGATGGATGGCATGGAGTTCGGCGGCGAGGTTCCACACGATCATATCGGGGATGAGCGCGTCCACCAAGGCCACGTGGTAGAACTGCCGGCGCGCTTCAGCCAGGGCCTCCTGCCCGTTGCGGACGGCGCGGGCCCAATGGCCCTCCAGAAGCAGGAAGTCCAGGAACGTCTCGCAAAAACCGGAGTTGGAATCCACCACCAGAAGGCTCGCTTCCTCCCCGACTTCCTCCCATTTCCTTCCCGGCGGATGGGTCTGCAGGTCACGGAACAGATCGTCGGCCGAAACGGGTTTATAGAAGATGTGGACGAACTTCTCCAGAGCGAACGGTTGCCAGACGGGAGGGACTTGTTCCTTCTCGGCCAGGAGGATCACCCGCATGCGCGGAACCAGCGGCTTTAATCGCGAAAAAAAATCGGCCTTGGGCGTGTCGGTGGGGTCGATCTCATGGATGAGAACATCCCATTCCCCCGTCTGGAGGTTCTGGAGAAGTGAACTTTCCCGGTCACAGAATTCGACCTGACAGCCGAATGCTTTCAGGGAACGACCGAGTGATTCGCCCTGCTCCTTATACCGTCCGTACAGGAGCACCCGGAAGGAGGATATTTTCGAGAGATATCTCTCTTCGCCGGTATCTGACGCGTCGGGATTCGGAAAAGAGAACTGCATCTGGTTGGACTTATCTTTCACCATTCAACCCCTCCCGGCGCCAGGTCGGTGCGGCGCTCGGTCCTTCGACAAGATTTCACTTTTCTGGTGCTGTCGCTGTCAGGGTAGCGTCTCATCTGAAACCATTTTTGGAAGGAAAACAGGGATTCAGCGTTGCGACTGGTTCGCGATATTCATTTCGACAACACGTTGTTTTTTCGATATAAATACAGTATACTAGCCAAACACTTTTCCGTCAAGACGTATGCCCAGACCGCAACATCTCCTCATATACAGCGAGCGCTCCGACGTCCTAGAGCGCATCTATGACACCCCGTTCGCACAGCATTTCACGATCACGCTGGCCTCCGACGTCGAGCGCTTCTCCTCCCTGGCCCAGCGCTTCCCTTTTCACGGAGTGGTGGTGGACATTGATCTGGCGGGAAACCAATTGTGGGACCTGGTCAGTGACATCAAGCTGAGACATCCGACCATCTTCACCGTCTTCCTCTCCGGAAAAACCCAGGAAGAACAACTCCGGCTCCTGAAGACCCAGCCCGGCTGGGCCATGATCTTCCACCCCCTTCCCTGGACCGAATTCACCTATCTTTTCGACGACATCAAAGACACGCCTCTGGCCTTCCATCAGACGCCGGAAGCCGCCGAGCACGCCTCCACCAAGGAATTGGGGGCTTTCTTCAAAGACCACAAGATGACGGGGATTCCAGTGATGGCGGAAATCCCGGCGTATTTCGCCAAGAACCCGAAGGCGATCCTCATCGTGCACACGCTCCAGCCGGACACCGCCACGACGGCCCTCCTGCGGGACCTGGCCAAACAATACCCCGCGTCGAGGATCCTCATCGTCAACAGTCAGCCCCTGGACACCATCACCCGGCACGCCGTGCGAAACAACGGCTGGTCTTTCCTCCCCTACCCCATCAGCATTCCGTTCCTGTTGGACCAGATGAAAGACACCGTCCAGGGACTTGACCCATCCAGTCCGGAGAATTCGAAGATAATGGTCGTGGACGATGAACCCAATCTCCTTGACTTCATGGTGGACATCCTCTCCGAACAGGGGTACAAGGTCGACGGCTATCCATCGGGGACGTCCGCCTTGGCGGGGATGAAGAAAGGGGAGTATCACATCGCCCTGGTGGATTTCCAGCTCGGGGACATGACGGGCCTCCAACTCGGGCGCGAACTCCGGCAGATGGACGAGGACTTGAGCATCATCCTCATCACCGCCCACGCCTCGCTCGACATGGCCGTCAAAGCCATCCAGGCCGACGTTTACGACTATCTGATCAAACCCGTCGACACCAACCATCTCAAACGCTCGTTGAACAAGGGCCTTGAAAAACGCCGGCTCGCCCTCGAGATCAAAGCCCTGGTCGCCGACCTGCAGAAAGCCAACTACCAGCTCAACCGGCTCAACGACCTGAAGACAAAATTCCTCTCCATCGTCACCCATGACCTCCGCACGCCGCTCACGTCCATCAAGGGGTACGCCCAGGTCATCAACATGCAGGATTCGCTGCCGAAAGAACAGATGAAACATTTCCTCGGGATCATCGCGCACGAAGCGGATCACCTCGGCAACCTCATCAACGACCTGATGGACTTCGTCAGCATCGATGCCGGCAAACTGCGTGTCGAAAAGGTCCCGATGGAGGTGGTTCCCCTGATCGAGAGCGTGAGAGACCGCATCTCTCCCATTGCCGCCTCACGCAAACTCAATTTCGCCGTCGACCTTCCGGCCATCACTTTTCCGACGATCCTGGGAGACAAACGCCGGCTGGAACAGGTGCTCACCAACCTCCTCACCAACGCCTTCAAGCATACGCCGGCCGACGGCAAGGTGACGCTCAAGGCCGCGGTGGTCGACGAGGCCGTCCGGATGGAGATCGTCGATACGGGAGAAGGGATCCCTCCCGGGGACCTCCCCCACATCTTCGAGCAGTTCTATCAGGTGGAATCACATGCCAGCAAGAGGGAAGGAATCGGACTGGGGTTGAACATCACCAAGGAGATCGTGCAGGCCCACGGAGGGCAGATCGGCGTTCACTCCGCGGGAAAAAACCAGGGGGCCCAATTCTGGTTCACGATCCCCATCACGAAAGACCAGCCTCCGGCGGAACAGCCCAAAAACTAGATCGGCCTTTGCAGGAAACCCTCGAACACCTTTCGAGTCAACGTCGAGATCGCCATCGTCCTGATCCTCTCCCGCAAAACCCACGAACCGCCCAATCGGATACCCGTTTTGTTCCCGATCCGGCCCTGACAGGGGTGGACGACGTATCGTTTATGGGACAAAACGTGCCGGAACGCCCGGCCGGTCGAATATTTCTCGGGTTTGATCTTCCACTGCCCATTCATTTTCGCCTTTAACCATTCCCCCGAGCAAGGCGACGCCAGTTCGATGGTCGGAAATTCCCACAATCCCCCGTATAGTCCGCCGCTTCCCCGTTTCACCATCAGATATCTGTTTCCATAAGCCATCGCCATCACATACAGGTGGGTCGTCTTCGAGGCGGGTTTCATTCGAGCCAGGGGGATCTGTTCCTGCAACCCCTCTTTGTT